>Ga0307507_10005384_pt1 | contig 21112 bp, 5 predicted proteins | sample 7_EM_MG_FD_207223 | JGI IMG/M metagenome (GOLD analysis project Ga0307507, IMG submission 207223) | Populus trichocarpa ectomycorrhiza microbial communities from riparian zone in the Pacific Northwest, United States - 7_EM | ecosystem: Host-associated > Plants > Roots > Unclassified | place... | reverse complement strand
AGGAGTAGAGTATAGTGTGTAATACTAGCGCGTCCGTAGGTTTGTTACGGCAGCAGTGGTTCCCAAGGAGGTTAAAAAGTAAGGTAGTAGAGCACCACTGGTGACTTATAGGCGACTCGCAAGCGAGCCCTAAAAGGCAGGGAGATGGATCACGGGGTTTTCTCAAATAGAGTTTTCTCCCTATATGTATATAAGGAGTAGTCCGCGTGGGCCCAATAGGGATCCGAATCGGACGTTAAGCAATGAATAATAATAGTTCCTTTACAGTTTGCTAGTAAAAGGGGCTATAGCCTAGAGAGTTATCGGCCTCTAGTTAAATCTTATAATTATAGATTTAGTAGAGGGGTAGTATATCTAAAGCTGCTTTTAAGAACGCGTCTCTATAGTCTAAAAGGTATATAGGGAGGAGGCACTTAACTAGCTCTTTATTAGTTTCCTCTACTAGCCCTTCTTCCTTTTTATTAATAATCTAGTTATAAAGACCTTATTATCCTTCTAATATATATTAAAGTAGAAACCTATAGCACTAATTGCCGCAATATTTACTATAGGGGGGTCATATAATAGTAGGGATGTCCATAACCTTAGGGGCCTTTAGCATATTAGTATTATCTTCACTCCTTTTAGCTCTCATTACATATTTTAAAGACTATCCTCTATGTCTTATTAGTACGTCCTCTTCCCCATTAGCTAGATCTCTACAATTTAGAAGTTATCTATATTACTATCCGTTCCACTTCTATAAGTAAAGTCCTCCTTAACTACAGTCCTTTAGAAGAGTATCCTTATTAGGATAGAGTTCCTACCAGCCTTATAGTGGGTATCTTCTTAAGCAAAGGCTAGGTCGTGGTTCCTAATATCCTACTAGTAAATAGGATTAACCTTTACAGCTAATATCTTATGGTTAGTACGGATTTCTCTAATAAAGGAGGGTAACTTTAGTCTCTTCTCTAGCTAGACAAACTATCTTTATTAAATATTTAGCTAAATATTAAAGTAAAACATCTATTTTTGGCTAAGGATTATATTATAGGAACCTAGGTCTAGGATGCAAAAGGGGATGCTATACTAGTGTTGTCCATTAATAGAGATATATAGCTTTAAGATATAGGTAACTAGCTTACCAGCTTGGCCGTTATAGCCTTTTACTTAGATAGGCTTCTCTAGTTAGGTGGCATGTATATTTAAGAACTTAGCAATATTATTTGCATAAGCAGTATTTATAAAGGCAAAGCTATTTACTCTAGTGTTAATAAGGGCAGTAGTATTAATTCTATATCTATTTTAAGATACTATATATAGAACCATAAAGTATTTTCCATCTATTAGCTAACTTAAATTAATCTTCTTAAGATTAATAGGATACCCTAAGGGGGAGTCTTTCCCTAGGGTTCTTCTTTTCTTAACTTATTAGATATTTCTTCTTTCTCTATCTCCTTAATATTACCCATATCCTTTAGCTCTAGGCAGGATATAGTAAAGTAACCATCCTTTCCGCAATTAAAGCACATAACCATAGCAGAATTAATTAGGGTATTGTAATAAGTATTAGCTAAAAGTATAGTACGTAGCGAGTTAAGCGAGGGTTATAGGTAGGTAGTTATAACTACTTTTAGTATAAGGGCGGTTGTAGTTTATCTTCTAACGCTAGCTCCTATTAGTATAGTAGATAGGTTCCAATTACTATAGGGACGTTTTAGTTAATTAGAATAAGCATTAATTTATTTTAGTTCTAAATCTAGTAATAAACATTGGGCTGCAAGTCTTTAGTAGGTTAGTAGGTTGTTCAAGGCTACTACAATCTTTTTTATAGTTAGACTGTTAGCTTATTATATAGGTCCAAACAGTAGTTCTTAGGGGGAACCTAGCCTTTACCTGTTAAGTATAAGAATTAGGTCTAAAACTTAGCAAAGGATTAGTTTAATTTTATTATTAGGCGGTTATAGTTATAATAGGCATCCTATACTTTATTTGGATTAATATAAATAACAGCCAAATGCTGTATTATCTTATTAACAGATATAAACCAAATAGGTGACTTATCCTTAAACTTGGCCTAGAAGTATTACTAGGCATCCCTAACAGTTTAACTAAAGAGGTAGAGCATTTTAGCTTCTTTAGAGGGAAAATGGTTATAGTTAATATAAAGCTTTCCTTATACCTAAATTCTCTAGTTCTTAAACGTTAGGTCTATGCTATTTAATAATAGTGAGGGGTTAGGGAGCTTAACGGACTTTAATTAGTTCATTATTATATTTATACTCTTTAGTATATTATATTTAGTTAAGTAAATAGTTTAGCTAAGGCTTTATAAAGGGGAGGCTAGGCTATTTTATAAGGTAGTAAGGCTTTCTAGGATCTCCTTTAGAGTCTCTTAGGTGCTTTAGGCTTAAAAACAGTTAACCTTTTAATTAGCTATAAGGGCATAGATCTGCTTATATATATTTATAATATTATTATTATCTTTAATTTCTAACCCTAACTAGATCTTGTGTTCCTCTTAGGTAGAGGTAAGTCTTTTAGATAAGCTTGCTTTAGGTGCCATTATTAGCTTTTTAAGGTTTATTAAAATTGTATAATTTAGTTTTAATTCTGGGGTTCTTTTAGGGGTGCAGGTTAAGTATAGCCTGGCCTATAAAGTGGGATATTTTTAGGGCCTTCTTAGGCGTAGTAGTGTAAGTTTTTTAATATCTAAGTATAACGCGTTAACGCGTTGTTGTAGATAAAGGTCTTCTTTTAGGGTAGGATATTATTAAGGCCTTCCCAGGCAATATAGGGAGAGCTTAGTATAATATAACGGGCTTATATAAATGCTTCTAAACCAAAGCTTATAAATTGCTACTATATAAGATATTAAACTAAGGAGAAGGAAAGGGGGTTGCGAGGGCTGGTATAAACAAATAGGTAGCGCGAGCCGCCAAGGCGCTAGTAGTAGACGAGCTAATAGTAGGCGAGCTAATAGTAAGAAACAGTACTAAATAGTATGCAATAATATAACAAGTGGCAGAATATGGCAGAATATAGCAGGTAATACGCTCTAGCACTGTTATAAAAATGATACTAAGAATACCTTTCTGGCTCGCGGCCAGAATAGTTAAAATACCTCTAAAATAGCTTAACGGTAGAAGATAATTAGGGTGATATAACGGGAGTACTGTATTCTTAATTGGTGGGGTAAAGCTTACTTGCATACTCCTCCACTATATACTATAGATAAAGCTCCGTATAGCAGAAGAGGCACTTTAGATAGCCTAAATACGTCCTTACTAGAACTAGCTTCTATACCTACTCTAACTATAGCTATACTACTGCCTATTTTAGCCGTTAATTAGGAGTAAATTAAGAAGTTTAGGAGTATACTATCCTATACGCGGCTGAGAAAGGCGTAATAAAAAGTGGCCCGTGCGCGAATACCAAAACTATTAACACCCCAACGCGTTCTAGTTTAATAGTATATATTTTACTACTGCAATAGGCCGTAAATGTACTTCTAATAATATAGATCTTATTAAACCTAATAAATATATTATGCTAAAGAATAAGAAGGTAAAAAACCTACCTCCTAAGCTATGGCCTCTGTTTAAATTTAAGCCTCTTCTAGTTAAGCTTCCTTATACCTATAATGCGCCTAATTTTCTACCTAATATTAATCCTGCTAATCCTCTTATATTATTTAAGCTTATTTAGATAGATAACTTGCTTAAAGAGTTAGCTACTTATATAAATAAAGATATAAGGCTTTATCTATACTAAAAGTATAAGGATAAAAGAAGGAAGATAATAAGGCCTTAACTATAGAAACTAACTACTGCTAAAGAGCTCCAAATCTCTTGGCAGTATTAATTTATATAGGGCTATTACTAAAATAAGATATATAGGAATTTTAGTGTAAATCCTATAAAAAAGGTATAGATTATTTTGTCTTAAGGGAGAAGATAAGTAAGAACTAATGGCAGCAAATTAAGTTAAAGCTCTATATTTTTTTTTAAAGAATCCTACTAATAAAATAAAGGAGTCTCCCTTTTAGAAGGTTGCTATATTTAATAATAAGTTACGTAATTAATTTTAGTATACTAAGTTCTAAAGCTTTTATTCCGCTATGGTTGTGGCCTCTAGGTCTCTAAATATCTGCGTTAGTTATTTTGCGAACCCATTTTAACTAGCAAATATATACCTTACATCCTAACTTTTGGAGCTCTTGCTGCACCTGGCCTAAAAAGACCAAACCAACCAAAAGAACCCTAAAAAACACCCTGATAATCCCCTGAGATGCATACATTATAGGGGAGGCACAGGTAGAACGACGGTGGTACGCAGTTACGTGTGACCGCCAGACCTATACCCAACAATGGCCCCCTATAATAACAACAAGGACGGGCGAATACCACACCAGAAAGCGGAAATACCCTAATTAAGAAGGCATCTAACAAAATATAAAGCCTATTAGATATATCTAGTATCTAGAACTGTGGGGGAGCATCTGTTAGCTATTACAAACTAATACAGCTAGCAGAATGGCTCCAATCTAGTGAACCTTAGGCGCCCCTCTAGTAAACCCTTAATTAAATCCTCTAACGGCTAAATAAAATTAAAGATAAATAAAACCCCCCCCTATAGGCGAACCGCACCTAGGCCGCCGTAGCTGTGCTCCTATAGCATAGGGAACCTACCCCCCTAAAAACAATAACCGGGCATATAATTATAATATGACTAAATACAGAAAAGGTAGAGGAACTTAGGGGATAATTAGAAACAGAAGTTCTTACAAAGATTCGCAAGGAGGTCTATAACGCCGTTGCAGTCTGATACCTTAGGAGTGGAGACATTAGAGTTACCCTAAAGGACTAATAGGCAAAGGAACGGGCTGTAAGGGTAGGAGACAGGCTAGGAGAGCGTATTAGCATAAAAGTGCTTTGTGAAGATTACCTAGTTGAAGTCCTATTAGTTCCTATAAGCCTTAGGGTAGAAAGGGGACACCAGGTGGACAATACAGCAACTATATAGGAGATAGTAAAATAAACGGAATGCCTTATACTAGGACTTGTAATTACCTAGATCCAATGGCTTTAATAGGAAAATACAAATTAAGCATATAATGAGAATAATAAGAGGATATAAGGGGCGCTAGAGACTTGCTAGGGAGATAATAAACGAATGCATGGCTCCCTTATTGTCAGCGTATATATACTAGGAATGCAAAAACTCCTTATCCAAAAAGGAATAATTATAAATGGCCTTATATATAATATAAGGCTCTATAACCACAGACTACGCCTGGAATGATGTTATTACTATACATAATGGGGACATACCCAATCCACATGCGCAGTATAGGTATGCTGCGGCCACTGTGTAAGCCCCTATAATATAAGACAATGTATAAATCAAGACCAAATAAAATGTGCGAACTGTTACCGAAGCACACATAAGGCATGGGAGAGAGAAGACTGCATTGAATATAGAAGATGGAAGGAAAGGGCTTAATAGCTACGGGAATAACTGTATGCTAGGTTATATAAATGGAAACAACAGGTGATAAGCTAGGGGGATGTAGGTGTCTTCCTAGCGTTTCCTACCTTTAATACTAGGGGGCTAAGCCAGCTATCCTAAGCCTTAACGGGCCAAAAGCAACGCTATATAATATTATTAGACCGAACAGGGACATAAGGGACACATAGGACACAAGGGAGAGGACGCCTAGTAGGAAGACCCCTATGGATGGCTACAGCAAGTTTAAGGCCAGGATAATTAAGAATTAGATTTAACGCGGTAAATATAATATACGCAGCTAGCTTATAAGGGGTATATAGCCAACCGGTGAGAACGGGGGAAGAACCGGAGGCAATAACAGACTCAGATTTAGAAAGGCTAGTAGGAATATAAAACACAGAAATGGAAAGCTCTATATAAAATAAGTAATGGCCAGGGAGTAAACACAGGAGATAGAAGTTCTAAATATTTTAGAGAAAGTAGAAATGGAAGAAGTGAGAAGTAAAGGAAAGGCGAAGGACCCCCACTAGGGGTCCGCCACTTAACTATTATATAGTACAACTGCGGCAATACGAACTACTATCTAGCAAGGCCCCTACTAGACAGTCTAGACCTAGAGAAATATTATATTTTTGCTATATAAGAGCTGTACTATAATACCTACATACAATTAACATACTACCCCTAAGGATTCTAGCTCCTGTATGAACTAAAAGCAGCCATATGCGTATACTTTATAATTAGCAAAAATATCAGCCTTGCCTTATAGTCATGGCAGGCAGTTAACCTAGATATTATAGTTATAACTATCCAGATATACAGGGGACTAGTATAAATTATTAATGTCTATAACCCTAGGGTTAAAGGGGTAGCATAGACAGAGAATATTATATCTGTAATAAGCTTGCTAGAAATTAAACACGCGGAGTTTATTCTACTAGGAGATATAAACCTCTACCACCTATAGTGGGGGGGCATCTATGTTGCTGCTAATTGATAGGCAGAGTGCCTACTAAGAGCTATAGATAACGGGGGCCTTAAGCTAGCTACCCCCCCAGGTGCAATTATATGGCAATGGGGCACCGCCAAAAGTATAATTGACCTTATAATTATGGACGAAAACCTATACCAGAGACTTAAAAGGTGCTCCCCTAAAGAAGAATAGGTACTTACCTCAGACCATATCCCTATCCAGATATAACTAGATCTGGACATTAAGGCGCAACTAAATAGTAAAAGATACGCAATAAGGAAGCTTAATATAGATAACTTCCTTAATACAATTAAATAATAACTCCAAGACCTAGAAGAAATCCACCTAATACCAAATAAGTAAGGCTTATTGGCTACCCCTAAGGAAATTGATTAAAGACTAGAAAGGATCCAGGTAGTAATTAAAAGTGGGCTAAAAGAGCACTGCCCGGTTTTAAAACTAGGCCCCTACGCGTAACACGTATGGTCTGTATAGTGCGCGGCCCTTATAGCCGGCCAATAATAAGCAAGGAGGAAATACACAAGCAGCTATAATTCTGAGGATAAGAGATAATATAAAGACACAAGAAACCAGCTAAAGAATACCCTAAGAAAAGAAGCAAGGAATAACTGGAGACGGTTTATAAACAAATATACTACTAACCTAAGTCTCCCCTATAATAAGGGCCTTTGGACTATAGCAAAATAGGTAAAGAAAAAGGCGGGACGCCTAGTAAAAGATCCACACCTACTACCCCTATGAAGAGTAGGCGAACTATAGGCTACAAGCAACAATAATGAGAAGGTAAAGATTCTTATAGAAAGATTTTTCCCTTAACTAGCTCTAGTAGACCTTAGCAATATTACTAGTAAAACACTGGTGACTTGCCTAAGGGTTGACAGCGACATAACAACTGAAGAAATGGCCAGAACTATTAGCCGCCTTTTAAATAATATAGTACTAGGACCAGATGGGATCCTAAACAAAGCCCTAAAGACCTATGGACCACTTATAGCACCTTAGCTTATAGACGTAGCCAGAGTATACTTTGCAATAGGCTACTACCCGCGACTTAGAAGATCCATGATGACGGTTATCTTATGAAAAGAAGGCAAAGCAGACTACTTAATCCCAGAAAGCTACCGCCCTATTGCCTTAGAAAACACCCTAAGCAAGATCTTAGAAAAGGTTATAGTGGACCGCATAGCAGATATGGCAAAGGAACACGCCCTACTACTACAAAGCTAAATAGGGGTAAGAAAGAATCGCTTAACGCTATTAGCACTTACACTACTCACTGCTACTATTAAAACTGTATGGGCTATGCGAAAGGACTTTGTAGTATTAATACTTAGCCTAGATATTAGCGGCGCCTATGATAATATACCCCATGAGCGTCTCCTATACATCCTTAGGGCAAAGGGCTTCCCAGAATAGATTATTCAGTTTATTTAAGGATTTACAGGCTAGAAAGAAACGTTATTGGTCTTTAGCGGATATTAGAGCCCCCCTATTGCAGTTGTAATAGGAATACCACAAGGATTACCTCTGTCGCCTATACTCTTCCTCTTCTTTATAAGCAACCTGCTTAACACCTTTAAGGAAGGGGCGACCCAGGGGATAGGCTTTGTTAATGATATAAACCTAATTATATATAGGCCAATAGCCGCAGAGAACTGTAGGACACTAAAGAAAGCCTATAACACCTGTATAGAATGGGCAAGATAATATAGAGTCTAATTCTCACCAGAGAAATACCAGCTAATCTATTTTATAAGAAAATGTAACCAATCTGTAGATCTTTAGCATATAATCTATATCTAAGGCTTTAGGGGTTAACCGGTTTAAGGCCTAAGGGTATTAGGAGTGTGGGTAAATAGCAAGCTCCGGTAGAGCATATATATAGCGCAAGCGGCCCGTAAGGGCCAAGCACAGTATATTACCATGTCCAGGATCGTTAATTCTACATAGGGTCCATGCTTCTAGAGGTTACGCCTACTATATATAGCAGTTATCTGGCCAACCATAACGTATGGATCTAGCATTTGGGCCACTGGAGAAACCAAGAAAGGCCCCCCTAAATTACTCCTTAAACCACTCTAAAAGGTCTAAATAGCCTGCCTTAGGAGTATAACAGGCGGGTATAAGCGAACGGCCACAGCACTGCTCAAGAAGGAAGCCAATATTCCCCCCCTACAACTATATATTGAAGCCAATGCAATGTAAAGGGTGCAAAAGGAACGCAACTCTAACGTTATAAAGTATATTAAGACACGCCTAAACAAACTATAGAGGGACCCTAGGGTGCCCTATAGGAGAAGGAACCAACAACCCTAAAGTAGGGAAGATATATTAGGAAAACAGGTAAAGAAAGCAGAAGAAGAATGGTGCGGCGCTAGGGCCTAGGCCCATATAAAGGAGAAAGGAAGACGCATAAGAGGCCAGTAAAAATAATAGTAAGGGAGAGAAAGGAGCTAAAGTAGAGCATAAAAGAGTACTGGAAAACCATCTACCGCAACACAATACTGGTTAGACCGACGCTGGAGAGACGAATAGGAGTTAAAGGTACAGAGGCAGACTTAGGCAAGGGGAACCTAAGCTATAGTATAGGTAACGCCATGGGGGGTAAATACCCAAGGGCTCCGAGAGGGCCTAACAAAGGCAGAAAATATAATGGCAACACTCTTAAGGACAGGAATAATAGGACTAAAAGATTGGCTTCACTAGGTAGGTGTCCCAGTGGGTAGCCTAAGGTGCAAATATAGCTGGCCAAGACAGACACCAAAACACGTAATACTGTTATGCCCCTTACGCACCAGCCAAGAAGCAATACTCTTAGCAGCTGGCACAGAAAACTATAATACACTACTCTTAACATAGAAAGGCCTCAAGGCGGCTACCCGGTGGCTTATTGGCTAAAATATGCTAGACTAGTTCCGGGTTACAAAGAAAATAGCAATAGAAAGTAAAGGGGCAAGTAACAGGCGCCCCCTAATAACTCTACAGGAGTAGAGTACAGTGTGTAATACTAGCGCGTCTATAGGTTTGTTACGGCAGCAGTGGTTCCTAAGGAGGTCAAAAAGTAAGGTAGTAGAGCACCACTAGTAACTTGTAGGCGACTTGTAAGCGAGCCCCAAAAGGCGGGGAGACGGATCACGGGGTTTTCTTAAATAGAGTTTTCTCCCCATATATATATAAGGAGTAGTCCGTGTGGGCCTAACAGGGATCCAAATCGGACGTTAAGCAATGAATAATAATAATTAATTTTAGTAGTATTAGAAGCCTAGAACTTACCTTACTATTAATAAAATAATTACTTATTTTACCGGCCAAGTATTTAAAAAGGTTAATATTCCAAATAAACCTATACCTAAGGGCTTTAAAATATAAACTATTGCAGATTAGGACTATGTTTTAGACTGGCTATAGTATATAAAAGGTAATAAGAAGGGACCTATTAATTTAGATAAATACTAAATAAAGGAAAAGGGCTTTTTAAAGATATAGGTAGTAGTATTAAATCTTTTACTCTAGGAGCTTAATAGTAAGCGGTATTTTAATAAGAATAAGCATATTGTTTAGTTGGATAATCTCTTTATAGGTATTAAGCTACTTTACTAGCTTTATAAGGAAGGAATTAAGGTAGTAGAAATAGTTTAAACATCTAAAACTAGATAAGAAGTAATTAATAATTTGGATAAAAAGGTTAGCCAAGCTAAAAATAAACCAACTAAATAAATTAATCTATCCCTTGCAGAGCTTAAACTGGTATATTTAAGCTAAATTAACTAGGGGAAATTATTTAGTAGACTCTCTAAAGACGGCTCTATTATAGAGTTTGCCTAAAAGGACGCTAATATAGTACTTTTTATAAGTACTATTAATTCTAGTATTTTTCGCCACTATAAAATAAGGCTTTATAGCTACTGACGTTATATATCGCTAGGGAGAGTTAAAGTTGTTTAAACGTAATAATGGCCTACTATTACCGCTTCTAATACTAATAAGACTTATAAAATCTTTGGCAACTAAGCTATAAAGAAGCTTTTAATCCCCTAGTTTATTAATATATATAACCACTTTATAGGCGGTGTTAATTAGGCAGATTAACTAAGGCTATATTATAATATATAAAGGAAGCATATTAAGTCCTAGAAGCCTTTCTTCTACTTTCTTCTTAATACTACTATTTTTAATTACTATAAACTTTCTAGTAAAGTAGTTTTTAGCTATTAGCCTAAATATAGCGTCTATAAAGCCTTCTATAAAGACCTTATTAATACCTTATTTAAATATAGTAAATACCTTACTAAACTGCCTAGCCTAGTTGCTATAATAGAGGATAAGGATATTTATAAAGTATTAGTAGAGGAGTATAGGCAAGGGCCTATTTAAATATTTATAAAGCAGCTAAGCTATATAGCTTACTATACTATAGGCAGAGGAGTATAATTAAGAAAAAGGTATATTAGAAGGCACTTATAGATCTATTAGTTAACACTATATAGAAGTCTCGCGATAGTAAGGAATAGGTAAGACGATAATAACCTCTAAGGACCTAGTATAGCTGTCCTCTATATAAAATACCGCTCTATAAATATAGGCCTTACTAGCAGAAGCACTTTAATTAAATTAAGCTATAATAGAGTTAAATGTATATTAAATTCGAACTTTATTATTATAATATTAAGCTTTAATATAGGCCTTTTTATTGCGCCTCAGCCGTATATAGGATAGGCTAAATATATAGAGACGTGCAGTTATTATAAGGAGTAGTGGTTCTAAATAGGCCTAGCTATTGTAAGGGATATTATTGCGGACACCTTGGGTTGCCCTCAGGACAACCTCCGGACGCCCCTTAGATAGTCGCCGGTCACGTACCGGAGGCACGTGCCCGTAGTATATAGTCTCCACGATCCCTAAGGCCTTACCTCCTTAAGGATTCGTCTCTCTCTTACCAATCTATCCTGTTCCACAATCGTGTCCTTATAGCCCCCTGTCTACAAAGTCCCCTCATAGCTATAGAGGGTAATAATATAGATATATATAAAGCCTATATTAAGGACGCCAATAGTCTTAAGAATCTAACTCTTTTTTTTATTTGGTAAAAGTAACGGGCTTAATCTGGGGCCTATTTGTAAGAGTATATATATTAGGTCCCGCCGCGCTTGCGACAAGTTCGCAAGCACTCTCAGTCTTTTTGGCCGTATGGCGACGTGGAGGCGGGCCACGTTACACTATTCCTAGCTTTTTATCTATACTTACTGCGGTAAAGGAGCTTTTAATTGCGTATGTATACGTTTATCTATAAGTTATGCGTATACGCGGCTAGTAATATCGCTATACTAGTCTTTTAAGGCACTATATGCCTATGTTTAAAATATTAATAGAGTTAAAATTAAGGATTCTAATAGGCTTAGTAATAGGGAGCTTAATTATAACTATGACTAAGGTATGTATTATGGTATATACCCGCAGCTTAATAATCAGACTTATTAGTAGGAAGCATAGTTACAGCCTCTACTATAGAGCTGCCTATCCTAAATAGTAACTCCGTCTTCCTTATAACTAGGCTAGCGTTATATTTATAACGCCATAGTTAATTACTATAGACAGATCTAAGTGGGCCTTGCCCCCCCCCCGGGCTGCGGATTAATATTAATAGAGAGGTAGGATCCGGCAAATTATATCTTATTGCTGTTCTCTTTACTATACTCTATACTATAGTAAGGGCTAATAGCAAGCCGTTGCTATTAGCTTAAGCCGCCCCTACTAGGGTAGCTGCCTTTAATATTAATAGTAGAACTATATACGATTTATTAAGGCTACTAGTAAATCGCCCCTTTAAGGAATTGCCTACTACCAGTCTTATACCTCTATAATAAGCTTTTAAGGATATTTAATATTTTATCCTTAACAAGAAATCTATAATTAGGTAAGTATATCTAGCCTAGATTAATCGCTACCTCCGTTAAATCTACTCTATATATAATAACCACTATTTTAGAGGCTTAAATATCTTGCTAGTAAGCAATTTCTATTAGCTTCCCCTTATAGGTTAGGCGGCCTTATATAATAATCTAACCGCTAGTCTGTTAGAGCTCGCTAGCTATAAAAAGGGAGCCTATAAGGTAATTAACTGAACTGCTGTCCTAGATTAAGTTATGCAGTAGGGCGGTAATAACGCTAAGAGCTCTATATTTAAGACCGCCCTTACAGAGCTATATGGTAATTTTATAAGTAACTTAACTTAAAGGCTTTTTTTAACTAGGTGTAAGTAGGGCCTACCTACTAATAAGGTTACGGACTTTAATAACGCAATTTGGCTATATAGTATACGCGCTGCTATAGGTAAGTATAGCACTATTTAGCTTCGCGACCTTTTACAGCTGGTGGTGGCTATTAAGTTAGTTAATACTAATGTAGGTACGTAGAAAGCTACTCCTAATTAGTGCAATACTATAGAGAATTTAGCCCTATATATTGGCGCGAAAGTAATACTAATATAGAATATTTAGGTTAAACTAGGCTTAGTAAATAGTACTACTAATATAGTTAAAGATATTATATAAAAGGAACACGTAGATATTAAAAATAATTAGCCCTAATTACTATTAATTGCGGTAAATAGGTATAACGGACCTGCCTTATTTACTTAGCAGGATAGTAAAAAAGTTATCCCTATATTTTCTATGCTTTATAAGTAGGAGGGTATAAAAGGCTCTTACTTATGGCGATAATTTCTAGTTACTCTAGCTTTTGCTCTTACTATGTATAAAAGCTAGGGCCTAATACTTAACTGGGTCGTTCTAGATATTAAAAAAAAGGATAAAATAGCTGGGCTAACTTATATAGCAATTTTATAAGTTAAGAAGCTTTTAGGGCTTATGTTTAAACGTAGATTTAATAAGGAATAATTTTAATTATCTAGAAGTAAGACTAAAGAGGCATAATAGGAAGATTTTATATAGAGGTAGTAGTAACTACTTATAAATGACTTTTCCTAAATAGGATATTATATACTAGCTTAAAGGTAAGCGGAGAATATAGCATTTGTCTTAGTTTCCTAACTTTTAAATAGCTTAACTATAAAGTCTAATTTATCTAAATTTTAACCCCCCTGTCCGTCCTACCTTCTTATCGCCTTTAAAGCCATTAGATATATATATAATGGTATATAGAAAGAATTAGTAATATTATTAAATTAATATTGCTACTGCCTATAGCGTTAATTAATTTTTAGAATTTTTTAGGGTTTTTTTAGGCGGAAATGTTACTTATATAATAAGTTGCGTAACCTCTAAGAATGCATATTACTTTTAAATTAACCCTACTTGGTTACTGCAGTAGACCCTTTTAATAAGATAATACCACCTAGTAGTGACTAAGGCGCCTTAACCTTACTACCACTCCTTTTATAGGCCTCCCGTCTATAAATACTCCCTCTTTTATACCTACTCTTTTTTTCTTCTTCCTTATAGGGAGGTAGAGGTGCTTTAATACGCCTCTTTAGTCTCCACTAAGGATCTATTAGTTAACGTAGTAATATAGATAGTATTGGATAAGGAGATGGGCAAGAAAGAAGATAGGAAGGATAGAGGAGCCTCTAGTAGGTATCAGTTAAGCAATATTAATAGTTATATAATGGCTGTCTAATCTCCTACTTATAGACTTCCCGTTTATAAATACTCCCTCCACTATATCTTTCTTTCTTCTTTTCTTCTTCCTTATAGAGCTAGAGGTGCTCTAATACTCCTCCTTAGTCTCCATTAAGGGATCTATTAGTTAACGTGGCGATAAGGACAGTATTAGATAAGGAGACGGGTAAGAGAGAAGATAGAAAGGACGGAGGAGCCTTTGGTAGATATTAGTCGAGCAATGTTAATAGCTATATTATAGCCGCCTAATCTCCTATACTTGTAGGCCTCCTCCTATCTATAAATACTCCCTCCTTTATACCTTCTCCCTTTCTCTTTTTCCTTATAGAAGCTATAGGTTCTCTAACACGCCTCTTTAGTCTCTACTAAGGGATCTATTAGTTAACGTGGTAATATAAATAGTATTAGATAAGGAGATAACGGACAAAAGAGAAGATAGGAAGGACGGAGGAACCTCTAGTAGGTATTAGTCGAGTAACGTTAATGGCTAGTTTTTATTACTTAAAGATTGCGTTATATAATAACATTTAGGAATATAAATATGTACCCTGTCTTATACTTATATTACTACTAAATATTCTAGATTTCGCACTCGGAGCTGCTTATAATAGGTATTCCTAAAATATCTGCTAGTTTAAAGCTCCCGGGATATAATTTTTAAAGTTTAATACTACATCACAATTATGACCTTCTTGTAGTGGCCGAGCTACCCCTAATCTCCTCCCCTACCTCTCCTCCCCTAACTCTCCTCCCCTACCTCCCCTCTCTTTTATTGCTTGGCGCCAAGCTATTACTTCGTCGCCAAGCTATTGCGTTGTCGTACGTCCGAACTGGTAGGCAACGACGTGGTTACTTAATTATGTTAGGCGTCGCTACTATAGCCACACCGCCTCCGCCCGTTAGGGGGAGGGGTCTCGGCATATAGTTATATCTTTTCTTACACGCGTATTTGATTGAGTTGGGGTAGTAGATTTTAATTCTAGCTATACGGCGATTTAGTTATTAGGCATTAAAAATATTTAGTATATTAGATTCTACGTAGAGGGCTCTGCATTAAAGCTCTGCAGTCTAACTATGTACTAAATTTGTAACTAATATGATTTTTAAGCCTAGCTTAAGTAGGGCGCCTTAGTTACTGCAGTAGATCCTTACCTAGCGGTAATCAAGGCGCCTTAATCTTACTACTACTTCTAAATTAAGCAAAAGCTCTATAGAGGGGGGGTCCAGGGGGTCTCACCCTGGAAAACCTTATGTCTATATATATATTAATATATTAATTAAACTCTATATATAAGGCTCTAAGTTACGGCTATTAAACTCGGGTCAAAATTTACGTAGGGTACCTAACGTTCCGCATGTTATAGAGCCTCCGTAGTAAAGCCGTCGTACACAGAACCGTCGCACGCAGAACAGTCGTACGCAGAACCGTCATACGCAGAGCCGTCGTGCAGAGCCTCCGTATGCAGAGCTTCGTGGAGCTTTGTGTGGAGCTTCGTGCAGAGCCTGACTAGGCGAATCGCCCGTTCGGCGGCGCTTTTTACCAGATATCGTGGAGGCGTACGGAGCAGATATACTTATCGATTATAGATCTGCTTCTGCGGATCAATTTGGTGGTATTTTTAAGATGATAGCTGTTATGGAGGTGTAGATCAATTTCGTTGAAAAAGGTGACTCTCTTAGACCATCCCTTGCACCGATAACTGCGTCCTTAGAGCTGTGGCCCGTGCACACTAATTAATGAGGTGCCAGACCTGCGGAGGATAAATTATCCTATCCGGCCGGGCGGATAATAATCCTATCCGAGGATAGCCCGGATATCGGATAATATCCGGATAGTATCTAGATATCCGCAAAATTTTAACTACGAACTATACCTTTACACCCTATTATATGACGCTATAAATATAGCTAGTGCTAGTAAAATTTATCCTGAAAACTTTAATGATAATAATTCCTTTAAAGTTGATACACTTTCTGCCCTTTTAAGCAGCGTTAAGACTAAAGCTAATACTAGTTTAATCCCAACTACTTATATAACATAGATCTTAAGACAAGTCTCCTTAATTTATAAACATACTTATACGGCAATAAAGGAAGAAAAGGCTTATATGAAGAAACGCTACTTTTATAAATACTGTCCTCCTTAAGACCTAAAAGGATACTATTCCTTAACCGTTAGATTATAAGGCCATCTTAAAAGATATAATATTAAATGGAATTTAGTAGAGAATTAGGAGTGTACAATAGTAAAAGATTAGGGGGAGAGATCTTTTTTAGAATTATATTAAAAGCTTTTAGTAAGAGGAGAAGTTTAAGGTCTTAAGGGTAAGGTTCTAAAGCGTATAGTATATTAAAATACTATAAAGCAAGCGCTTCTAGATCTAATTATCGTATAATAGCTTCCCTTTTTATATATGGAATGGCCAGAGTTTTATGCTTTTGTAAAAGTATTAAATCAAGAAGTACCCTTAATTATCCCTATATACTACTTAATAATTATAGCCTAGATTCTTAAACACTTTACTAAGAGTTAAGATATTATATAAAAAGTACTTTAATCTGTAAAAACAAATATTTACCTTGCCGTGGATATCTAGACCTCTCTAAGTTATTCTTTTTTTTTTGGAATTTGTGCTAGCTTTATTAATATCTAGGATAAATATTAGAACCCCTTAATTGCCCTTTATATAGTATCTAGTTAGAGTAGTATAGATTAATGGGAGGCGCTTTATCTGGTTTTTATTAAGTATGGTATTAAAATAAAGATTGGAGCTCTTATTAGCGATAATGCCGGATTAAACAATGTTCTCTATTGTACAATTGGCCAATAGCTTAGCCTTAAGTATAAAATTAACAGGATTGTAATATATTAAAGAATTCGCTATTAGGGGCATTGTTACGGAACGGGGTCAGGAGGCTCTGTGAACGTCGTAGCATTGACTAGGTACACGACAGGATATTGCACAAAGGTGCAAGAGGTGCGTAGGCACCGTGGCTCTATATACTGTGGGTGCCAAGGCGAGCCTAGGGCGAGCCCTTGGCGGTGCTACGGCCGGAATCCGTGACAGGCATATTATTAATCTCATTGTTTAAGCCTTTCTATTCAGTTTAAAAAAGGATAAGAAGCTTATAGACTTGTATAATAAAGAGGATAAGAAATAGGATAAAGAAAAAGAGGAAGAAGAAGAAGAAGTTATATAATAAGTACTACCGCTAGTTAAAAGAAAGAAAAAGAAGGATAAAGAATTAGAGCTAGTATTGGACAAAAAGCGTAAAAGGGGCAGAAATATTCGAAATATTATAGGGCCGATAGGAAAGCTTTATAACTATATTATTTATATTCACAGCTTAGCTAACCGTACGACATAGTTTATTAAACATGCTAGTAAAATGGTTCCTCTTAATAATTATATAACATGGAATAGCTGGTTTCTTATGTTATGTGTGGCTCTAAAGGATAAGGTAAAGGCTAGGCTTTAACTCTACGTGGAGTATTATAAGGATAACTTAAAAAATAATATCCTCTTAATAAGCAAATGGATATATCTTTGTATAATTCGTGATTTCCTTTAGTCTTTCTATAAAGCAACTCTATTTCTTTAAGGAGATTATACAACACTAGAGAGGGTTCTAGAATTAGTTAATATTCTTAAGGATATAATATAGACCGTATTAGTATATTATGCGATACTCTTAATATTTCTTTAGCTAACTTTCCTATAGGTAACAGCTACTAAGGCTAAGGATAAGTTTATGACTTCTTAACTCTAACGTACTAAGGAAAAGCTTACAAAGTATATTAAGAAGCTAGATAATTCTTCTTACTATCTAGCGGCACGAGTTCTTAACCTAGAGTGTTATACGGCTTTCTTAAAAGATTAGAACAATTATATTATTATTAAAGGAGAAAAGAAGCTTTTTAGCATACAAAAGCTCTAGGAGAGATTCCGCGGGAAAGCAATACTTTTAGGTTTAACTATATTATACGCAACTAAGAAAACTTAAAAGTCGCCTTTAGAGCCTAAAGAAAACCTCTCTGCCTTCTATAAGGCTTGTCTTTAGTATTGTTTAAAACATACTCGTCCGCAGAGTCTAGATAAGTTTAATACCTATATTAACGAGAATCTAATTCCACTTAATAGCCATACAACAGCTATTTAATGGTAGAACTAGCCTCTTTAGTATACAAGATTTCTACAACTCTTATAGCTTGCAATTAAAGTTCTCTTAATACCTGGAATAAGTAATAAGCTAGAGAGAGTATTTTTAGGTTCTTAACGTCGCGTTCCATGGGATTATATAAGTATTACTCCACAAATACTTAAGGCATTAGAATGCGCAAAGGACTAGACAGCTTATAAGAGTCTAAGTATTCTCTTATAGTTATATAAGGGAAAGTATATAAGGGGTGTATTATATAACACTAAAAGGGGGAAGGGGGGCATATAAATAAAATAATTTTAGGTAAAAGGTAACCACTAAAGGTATATAGGTGGCGGAGGTAAATATATGCTAACTTTAAACTTAATAGATTATAAGTTTAAATCCTACCAATATTGTCCTTTATTAAGAATTAGGAAATATAATTATCTGGTATACTTCCCGCCCTATTATACAAGAGATTCTCTAGCAACATTACCATAATATAAGTAAACTCTCCTCTCTGTATAATATACCTATATAACTAACTACTCTTAGAATAAGTAGGGGAGGGTAGAAGCTTTACTGGTAATTAATGTGGAGGCTTAGGTAGGGGGTGTATTAGAGAAGCAGGTTCGGATAGGGAGGCCCTTATATATAAATGCAATTCTAATTTAGAGCTATAGATCTCTAAATACAATTATAAGTAACCTATATTACTTATATAAGGCAGAGAGCTAATTAATACTAGCCTTATAAGGCTTATACGGCGACTCTACGTTATTTAGTGGGCCCTTGCCACTTTACTAAATGTCGGAGTCTCCTAGGGTTCTATAGTAGGTGCTGTAGAAATTATAAGTAGCGGGATCATGGGGCTCAATATTTGTTGTATAATATAAATTTTTAGCCTATAGTGGCGGCAGCGGGAGCACTGGAGGGTAAGAATCGGATTATGGAACTGGAGGATAATAAGGAGTAGATAAAAGTTACTAAATTTAAACTACTAGGTCTCCTCTCTTTTTTCCAATTTTTTTTTATAGTATTTTATATAAAGAGAAGTATAAATAAAAAAGGTAGAAAGGAGATATCTAATTAGTAGGAAAGCTAAAGGTATTTGCTAGAGCTTCGTGCAGAGCTTTATACGGAGCCTCCGCAGAGCTTCACGCAGAGCCTCCGTAGAGCTTCGTGCGGAGCCTCCACAGAGCTTCGTGCGGAGCCTCCGCAGAGCTTCGTGCGGAACCTCCACAGAGCTTCGTGCGGAGCCTCCGTAGAGCTTCGTGCAGAGCTTCGTGCGGAGCTTCGTGTAGAGCTTTTACTAAGCTTTAGTAGAGCTCTATACGGGTAAGCCTTATTCCGCGGAGCTCTTATAAGCTTTATATCTATACAATATTACTTATCCTTAGGATATTTAGATAAAAGTGGTACCATTTTAAAGCGCTTTATAAGCTCTATAGATCTATACCAATAAAAAAATTATTTATTTAATAATTGGGGGTGCATTGCAAGTGTAAGTATATTAGGGGTTTTTGCTAAGACTATCCGGAGACTATCCGGATAGTCTCCGGATACTATTAGCTAATAGGTCTATTATCCGAGAGGCCTATCCGGCCTATCCTCCGCAGGTCTGTGAGGTGCACACACAGGCGGTAAGTTATTCTGCCGCATCACCAGAGCTCTTAAAAGGAGGAAGTGCCAGAGCCCGAAGCAGTGGCTTTTACGACCCAACCTTTGGAAACGGTATATTAAGTAGGCTGCACAAGATCTATGTCCTTGGATATATAATTGCGCACCATTTTAGTGGTGTATTTAATCGATAAAGTTATCTATTTACGACTTGACGCCTGGAAGTTGATGTTTTTGATCGCATGCATGGACCACATCTCTAAGGACGATATCGGTGCAAGGGATAGAATCAACTTTTTGACAAAAAGGTTAGCGATATCCGCTTGCGGATATACGTATGTCCGCTAATTGATTCTACGGTCTGATCTTGCTGAGGTAAGAGGATATGCAAGACGCTATACAAAAGGGAACCATGCAAGAGGTCATATAGGAGCAGTAGTAGGGGCAGCGGAGTAAACTAGAGCAGCAACCTATGGTAGTAACTAGGGCAGCAGGGGTAAAGTACGGCAGCAACTGTGGCAGCAACTATGGCAGGGTAAATTACGGCAGCAACCGCGGTAGCTAGGGTAAACTACGGCAGCAACTGGGGCAGCTAGGGTAAACTACGGCAGCAACTGGGGCAGCTGGGGTAAACTACGGCAGCAACTGCGGCAGCCACTGCGGCAGCAACTATAGCAGTAACTGGGGCAGCTAGGGTAAACTACGGCAGTAACTGGAGCAGCTGGGGTAAACTGTGGCAGCAACTGCGGTAGCTAGGGTAAACTTCGGCAGTAACCGGGGCAGCTAGGGTAAACTATAGTAGCAACTGCACTATAAATCTAATAGATATACTAGTGCTAACAGCCTATAAGAGCTACTACTTGCCAAGCTTTTATAGGCTTTTAATCTTCCTAGTTTACCACCTTCTAAGCTCTAGCTATATATAGCATTAGTAAAAGAGGTACTTAGATAGTCTCTTTAAACTCGGCGATATGCATATAATAGGTTACGTAATAGTATACGAGCTATATTATGGCTATCTTCTTTAGCAATTAAGTCCCTTAAATTCTGTCTTATAGAGTATTTCAAATAGTTTACTAAATTCAAGTAGAGTTATATAATAGTATAACTGTAATTGGCTTATCCCTTGACACGGCAGGGTCCTTTGCCAAGGTCGCTTATATTCGCGACTCGCTTCAATTGAATATTTATATTAACCCGGCTTTTCCGATTGGTTGATTCTTATCGA
>Ga0307507_10005382_pt1 | contig 21118 bp, 20 predicted proteins | sample 7_EM_MG_FD_207223 | JGI IMG/M metagenome (GOLD analysis project Ga0307507, IMG submission 207223) | Populus trichocarpa ectomycorrhiza microbial communities from riparian zone in the Pacific Northwest, United States - 7_EM | ecosystem: Host-associated > Plants > Roots > Unclassified | place... | reverse complement strand
CTCCTGCGCCGGCCGCTGCGCCGGCGGCGTCTTCCGGCGGGCACGACGTGGCCGGGATCCGGAACAAGTGGCCGGAACTGATGGTGGCGCTGCGGAAGTTCACCGGCGGCCGCAGCATCGAAGCCATGCTCACGCAGGCCACGGTGGGGACCGTGGACGGCAACTCGCTGACCCTCACGCACAAGTCCGAGCCGCTCGCGCGGCGCCTGTCCGACCACGACAACGCGCGCAAGATCGCGGGCGCGCTGACCGAGGTCTTCGGTGGCGAATGGCAGGTCCGCTGCACCCACGGCAACGCGCCGGCCGCGCCCGCCGCGCGTGCTCAGGCGGCGGCGCCCGCGCCGGAGCGGTCGTTCACCCGGCAGTCGGCGGCCGCGGCTCCGCCCGCTCCCGCCGAGCAGCCGTCGCGACCCGCGGCTCCCGTGCCCGCTCCGGCCGTGCCTTCGCGGCCGAAGGTCACGACGTCCGAGCCGGACATCCCGCTCCCGCCCGAACCGTCGGGCGAGGACGACGAAGACCTCTACAACGAGGACGCGAGCCCGGCCCCGCCGCCACCCCCACCTCCGCCCGACAAGGACCCGGACGAGGTGGCGCGCAAGCTCCTGGCCGAGGGCCTGGGCGCCCGCCCCCTCGACTCCTGAGGGTGTCCCAAGGCCGTGAATGGCACATTCACGGCCTTTAAGACCCTCAATGTGCCATTCACGGCACTACGCCAGATAGGTCTCGATGGCCGCGGCGATCGCGGCCGCGTAGCGCTGCCGTCCCTCGGCGCTCGTCATCTGCGCAGCCTCGGCCGCGTTGCGCATGTTCCCGCACTCGACCAGCGCCGCGGGGCGGGTCGAGAGGTTAAGGCCGGCCAGGTCATTGCGCGGTGCGAGACCGTTGGACGCGATGTAGTTCGCCACCGCGAGGCCGTCAGAGACCAGCGTGTCCCGAAGCACCTTCGCGAGCGAAGTCGACGGCTCGCGCTGCGCGGCGTTCAGGGGCGGCGACGAATACGCCACGTGGAATCCTTGCGCTCCGGCGGAATTCGAGCCGTCCGCGTGGATCGACACCACCGCGTCCGCGTTCGCCTCGTTGCCGATCTCGGCCCGCCGGTCGACGCACGGCCCGGTCCCGGAGTCGTCCGAGCGTGTGTAGACGACCTTGATTCCCTTGTCCGACAACGCTTTCCCGACGCGCTGTGCCACGTCCCAGGTGAACGCGTGCTCGGGGTACCCGGCGTTCGTGGACGTCCCGGTGGTGTTGCACGGCTTGGTCTCGCCGCGCCCGGCCGGCACCTGACGGTTGATCTCGGAGAGGTGTGTGCCGTTCCCGCCGTTGTGCCCCGGGTCCAGCACCACGACCTTCCCGGCCGCGGTCTTCGAGGGCGGCGGTGGTGGTGGCGTGGCGGACGTCGAGCCCGGCAAGGAGGCCGGCAAGGTCGACGAGGAGGTGGAGGGCAGCAGGGGGGTGCTCGGGCTCGCCACCGGCACCCCGCCGTCACAGGCCGCGAGCAGCAGGGCAACGGCCAGCAGCAGGGGAGTCTTCCGGTGTCGCACGCCGTCCACGGTGCCACACCGCCGCGCGGCTACGCTGAGGGGACTCAGGCGTGCAGAGAGAATCGAGTGTGATGATGGCGCAACCGGGCGGCTTCGACCTGTCGCAGCTCATGCAGCAGGCCCAGCAGATGCAGCAGAAGCTGGTCGAGGCCCAGGAAGAGCTGGCCAACACCGAGGTCACCGGCACCGCCGGGGGTGGCCTGGTCACCGCGACCGTCTCCGGGGACAGCCAGCTGAAGAGCCTCGCGATCGACCCCAAGGTGGTCGACCCCGACGACGTCGAGACCCTCGCGGACCTGGTGGTCGCGGCGGTGCGGGACGCGTCGGCCAACGCTCAGAAGCTCACCGAGCAGAAGCTGGGCCCCCTCGCCGGTGGCCTCGGCGGCGGCATGCCGGACCTCGGCAGCCTCGGATTCGGCGGCTGACCACTTGTACGAAGGTGTCGTCCAGGACCTGATCGACGAACTCGGCCGGCTGCCGGGGGTCGGGCCCAAGAGCGCCCAGCGGATCGCGTTCCACCTGCTGGCCGCCGACCCCGCGGACATCTCGCGGCTGCAGGAGATCCTGGGCAAGGTCAAGGAGGGCGTGCAGTTCTGCGAGATCTGCGGCAACGTCTCCGAGCAGCCGACCTGCCGCATCTGCCGCGACGAGCGGCGTGATCTCACGGTCATCTGCGTGGTCGAGGAGCCGAAGGACGTCCTCGCCGTCGAGCGGACGCGGGAGTTCAAGGGCCGCTACCACGTGCTCGGCGGCGCGCTGGACCCGTTGTCCGGCATCGGCCCCGAGCAGCTGCGGATGCGCGAGCTGCTCAAGCGGATCGGCGCGGCCGACATCAGCGAGATCATCATCGCGACCGACCCGAACACCGAGGGCGAGGCGACCGCGACCTACCTGGTGCGGATGCTGCGCGACTTCCCCGGCCTGACCGTGACGCGCCTCGCGTCCGGCCTGCCGATGGGCGGCGACCTCGAGTTCGCCGACGAGCTGACCCTCGGCCGGGCACTTTCGGGCCGCCGCACCCTCTAGCCGGATGTAATGAACGGTCCTTTCCTAACAAATTCTGTTAGGAAAGGACCGTTCATTACATCCGGAGCGGGGAGAACCGCTCAGCAGTAGCCGAGCTGCGCCAGCGTCTTCACGATGATGTCGGACGGGTGGTACTTGTCCATCCAGTTCTCGCCGCGGCGAGACTGATAGGTGTCGAGGAAGTGCTGCAACTTGTCGCCGCGCATCTCGGTCAGCATCACCGTCTCGCCGAGGTGCTGCGGCGATTCGGTGCGCTCGCGGTGCACCGCGCACGGCATGCCGAGGTAAAAGCACTCCGCTGCGAGGCCGCCGGAGTCGGTGACGATGTACTCCGCGCGCGCGGCCAGCGGCAGGAACTTCAGGTACCGCAGCTTCGGCCGGATGATGAAGTTCTTCTCGTCGAAGAGGTTCTCCAGGCCGAGTGCCTTGATCCGCTCGCGCTCGGGCGCGCCCGCCATGTACAGGATCGGCATCTGGCGGCTCTGGTCCCGCAGGATCTCCAGCGCCTCGCGGTACTTCTCGCCGCGCGAGACCAGCTCGAACCGGTGCAGCGTGGCCAGGCCGAACTTCTCCGGCAGGCCCGAGAGGTCGACCGGGCCGTCGATGGCCAGCCGCATCGCGTCGATCGCGGTGTTCGCCTCGGTGTCGACGACGATGCCGCGCGCGTTGCGCAGGTTGTTGACTTCGCGCGGGCCGGGCGCGAAGTGGATGTCGACGATCTTCGCCGCGATCTTGCGGTTCAGCTCCTCCGGCAGCGGCGACAGGATGCTGCCCGAGCGCGCGCCCGCCTCGACGTGCCCGACGCGAGCCTTGAGGATCCGCTTCCCGATCAGCGAGCCGTACGGCGTGGTGAACGTGTCGCCGTGCACCAGCACCAGCGGCGGGCGGCCGTCCTCGGTCAGCGCGGCGCGCAGCTCGGCGCGGCGGTTCCAGGCGTTGCGGGCCACGGTCGCGGCCCAGCCGGGGACCTGCGCGGGCGTCTCGAGGCCGTGCGCGGTCTCCTTCGGCACCAGCCAGACGTCCGGCTCGGGCATGTTGAGGTCGGACAGGACGTCCGCGACCTCGCCGATGTGCTGAGCGGTGAACCAGATCTTCGGCCGCACCCCGCGCTCGGCGATCCCGTGGTAGACCGGCGCGATCTTGATCAGTTCCGCGGTGGTGCCGAGAATGAAGGAAATCACCGTGAGGCCCATTTCTGGTCGAAGAGCGGTGCCCGAAGGATACTGACTGACGCCCTGTGACGGCTGCCGGGTAGCCTCGGGCCCGTGAGTGCGAACCCGCTCCTTCCCTCGCTCAGCGTCGTGATCCCGGTCTACAACGAGCAGGACTGGATCGAACGCAGTGTCGGCGCACTGGTCGTCGCCGCGGACGCCGCCGCCTGGCCGGTGGAGATCGTCGTGGTCGACGACGGCAGCACCGACGCCACCCCCGCGCGGCTCGACGACCTGCGGGAACGCTTCGGCATCACGGTCGTAGCCCAGCCCAACAGCGGCCGTTTCGCGGCCCGCCGGGCGGGCCTGGCCAAGGCGTCCGGGCAGCAGGTGCTGCTGCTGGACAGCCGGGTCATCGTGGACGCCGGATCGCTCACGTTCCTGCGCGACCAGCTCCTCGAGCACCCCGAGCGGACCGTCTGGAACGGCCACATCAACGTCGCCTCCGAGGACAATCCCTACGCCGGGTTCCTCGCCGGGATGGTGAAGATCCCGTGGCGCCGCTACTGCGCGAATCCGCGGTTGATGTCGTTCGGCATTGAGGAATTCGATGTCTTCCCTAAAGGCACCGGATTCTTTTCCGCGCCCCGCCAGGTGCTCGAAGAAGCCTGCGATGCTTTCGTTTCGCTGTTCGACGACGCGCGCTTCGCCAGTGACGACACCGGGGTCCTGCGCTGGATCGCGGAGCGCCACCGCATCTTCCTCACGCCGGACATCTCCGCGACCTACCACGGCCGAGACTCCTTCAAGAAGTTCGTCTCGCAGTCGTACTTCCGCGGCACGACCTTTGTGGACTCCTACCTCGCTTCGCCCGGCCCCGCGCGCAACGGCCTCTTCGCCGCCTTCGGCGTCGGCCTGCTCGGTCTCGGCGTCGCACTGAAGCGCCCGAAGACGGCGGTGGCGCTCGCGGCCGCCGGTTCGGCCGCGGCGGGTGTCGCGGTGACCCGCTTCGGCGCGACGAACGCCGAGGCCAAGGCCGTCGCGAAGCTGGCGCCCGTGTTCGGCGCGGGATTCGGCGCCGGAGCAGTGCGTGGCCTGTACCTCGCGCTGCGTGCCCGGTCTCGTCGATGAGTGCCGTGACCGACGAAACGGCTTCGCTGGCCAAGGACACCGGCCGCTCGGCGGGCAAGGTCGGCATTTCCCTGCTGATCGCGATCGCCCTCGGCTATGTCCTCACCGTGCTGGCACCTCGCCTGCTCGGCCCGGTCAACGCGGTCACATTCCTCTCCTTCTGGGGCATCCTGATGGGGCTCGGCAGCGCGCTTTCGCCGCTCGAGCAGGAGTTGTCCCGTCAGTCGGCGGTCGCCGCGCTGGACGGTGGCAAGGTCGGGAAGCCCGCGCTGCGCGCGCTCGCGGTGGGCGTGGCCGTCGTCGCGGTGGTCGCGGTGCTGACGCTGGTCGTGCCAGTGCTGAACGAACGGCTCTACGGCGACCATGTCGAGCTCGGCGTGATCGTGCTGTGCGGGGCGATCGCCTTCGCTTGCCAGTTCGCCGCGCGCGGTCTGCTCGTCGGGCAGCAGAAGATCCGGCTGTACTCGTGGCTGGTCGTCGCCGAGGCGGCGCTGCGAGTGCTCGCGCTTGGCCTCATCGTCGTGGCGAGTTTGACCGGGCTGGTGTCGCTGGCGATCGCCGCCGCTGTCGGCTCGTTCGCCTGGCTGCTCTTCCTCCGCCCGGTCTCACGCCTGCTCGACCGCCATCAGGACGGCGAGGGCTGGGGCCCGGTCGTGTCCCGGATTCTGCTGCTGATGGCGGGCGCGGGGCTCACGGCCAGCGTCATCACCGGCTATCCGGCGCTGGTGAACCTCCTCGCTCCGGGCGGGGACAAGGCCGCCGTGGGTGCTCTGTTCACCGCCCTGACCGTGTCCCGGGTGCCGCTGCTGCTGCTTTCGCCGCTGCAGGCGCTTGCCGTGCCGACCGTGGTCCGGCTCTCCGGCACGACTGACGGCATGCACCGGCTCCGGCGGATGCTCGCCGTGGGCGCGCTCGGCACCCTGGTGCTCGGCGTCGTCGGCGCGCTGGTCGGGCTGCTCATCGGCCCGTGGCTGGTCTCGCTGCTCTACGGCAGCGATTTCGTCGCGCAGGGCTGGTGGCTGGCCGGAATGGTCTGGGGCGCGGTGCTGCTCACCGCCATGCAGCTGATGACCGCCGTGCTCGTGGCGCGCACTCAGGCCAACAAAGTGCTGGTCACGTGGGCTGTCGTGGCCGCAGCAACCTCGCTCGTGCTGCTCCTGCTGCCGGGCGACACCGTGCTCAAAGCGGTCGTCGGGCTGGCCGCAGGGCCGACCGTCGGGCTGGCCGTCGTGCTGGTGTTCGTGCTGCGACGACCGGGCAACGTGCAGGGGGTTCCGGACGTCCCAGTAGGGTGACCCCGCTGGGTCGGGGAGAACTTTCGGCGTATGAAGCGCCGGTGAGGTTGGACAGCGAATTCCGATGAACGTACTTCTGGTGTTGCTCGCCTTCTGGCTCCCGGGCCTGGTGTTCGGCGCGGCGATCCGGCTGCGCGGCTGGACGCTCGCCGCGGCCGCGCCGCTGCTCACCTTCGGCATCGTCGGCTTGGGCGTCCCGATCCTCGGCCGCTTCGGCATCCGGTGGGACCTCCTCGACGTCGCCCTCTGGACGCTCGTGGTCTCCGCTGCCGGCTTCGGGCTTTCCGCGCTGGTCCTGCGCTACACCGCCCGCCGCCACGTCGACTGGGCCGAGCAGGACGAGGCCACCGACCGCCCCGCCCGCACCCTGCGTGAGCACCTGCTCATGGCCGCGGGGGTCGCGGTCGGCAGCTTGATCGGCATCGTCACGTTCCTGCGCGGCGCCCACGGACTCAACAGCGTCCAGCAGGGCTGGGACGCGCCGTTCCACGCGAACCTGGTCCGCTGGATCGCCGAACACGGCGACGCCCGGCCGGCCACGATCGGCACCATCGCGAACCTGCCGAACCAGACCGACTACTTCTACCCGGACACCTATCACGCGCTGCTCGCCCTGGTCTTCGACAAGGCCGGGCTGGCGATGATGCCGACGCTGAACATGGCCGCGCTCGCGGTCATCCTCTGCTTCCCGATCGGCGTCGCCGCGATGTGCCACGTCTGGCGCATGCCGCCGCTGGCCGTCGCCGCCGCGGCGGCCGTCTCGGCGTCGTTCACCAACTTCCCGTACGACTCGCTGTGGCGCGGGCCGCTCTGGCCGTTCGTGGCCGGGGTCGCGCTCGTCCCCGCCATGCTCGCGGTCGGTCGCTTCCTGCTGGAGCCGCGCGGGATCGCCGGGCCCATCGCCATCGGCGTCGGCACCGCCGGGCTGATCGGGCTGCACACGTCCGTGGCGTTCGTCGTGGTCGTGTACTTCCTGCTGATCCTGCTCGCCGTGTTGGTCAAGTTCGAGCGCATCGACTGGCGCCGCTCGCGGGCCTCGCTGATCGGCACGATCGTGCTCGCCGTCCTCTTCGGACTGCCGCTGGCGCTGCCTTCGCTGTACAACGCGGGCGGCGTGACGAGCGCGGTCTGGGGGTCGGAAGCGACCGTGTCCGGCGCGCTCGGCGAGACGCTGACCTTCTCGCCGATGGCCGCGTTCCCGCAGTGGTGGATCGGCGTGCCGGCCCTGTTCGGCATCTTCCTGATGATCAAGCACCGCCGGATGATGTGGATGGTCGGCGCCTACGTCGTGTTCGGCGGCCTCTTCCTGGTCACCGTCTCGCTGGAAACGCCGCTCATCCACACCCTGACCGGCATCTTCTACAACGACCACTACCGGATCGGCGCGCTCGTCCCGCTGGCAGGCGCGGTGGCCTTCGGCCAGTTCGCCGACTCGGCGGCGCACTGGATCGGCGAGAAGCTCGGCGGGCGGCTGCCCAACGTCCGGCCGGTCACCCTGACTGCGGTCGGCCTGGTGCTGATCGCCCTGGTCGTCGGCGGGCTCAGCCGCGGCGGCTACATCGGCCGCAACACCGCGCGCCTGCAGCTCAACTACGGCAAGCAGACCGTCCCGGACGCCGAGCGCGACGCCTTCACCTGGCTCGCCGGGCACGTCCAGCCGGGCGAGCGTGTGATGAACGACGTCGCCGACGGCTCGGTCTGGATGTACGCGCTCAACGGCATCGAGCCGGTCGAGTGGACGTTCTACGGCGCCGTGCCCGGCACCGACGCGGCGTACCTGAGCATCTTCCTCAACGACATCGAGAAGTACCCGGAGGTCCGCAAGGAACTGACCGACCTCCGGGTGCGCTACGTGTTCGTCGGCGCAGGCAAGGTGACCAAGACGACGCCCAATTCGTACGGTTTGAAGCACCTCGACACCAGCCCCGGGTTCAAGCTCGTGTTCCGCAACTCGGGAGCCTCCATCTATGAGATCGAGGGGCAGCAGGGCGTCGTGACGTCCGGTGCCGCTCCTGGATCCGGAAAGTGAACGGCTAAGGTGATCGCGTGTCCAGGACGACCGTGAGCAGCAGGCGGGTCCTCATCGTGATGCCCGCGCTGAACGAGAGCGCCAGCGTCGCGACCGTCATCGACCAGGTGAAACAGTGCCTGCCGGAGGCTGACCTGCTCGTCGTCGACGACGGCTCGGTCGACGAAACGGCCCGGTTGGCGCGCGAGGCGGGGGCCGAGGTGGCCCGGCTCGCGGTGAACCTCGGCGTCGGCGGCGCGATGCGCACCGGTTTCCGGTACGCCGCCGCCCGCGGCTACGACGTCGTCGTCCAGGTGGACGCGGACGGTCAGCACGACCCCGAGGAACTCGACGCGCTGCTGCGCGGGCTCGAGGACGCGGACATCGTGATCGGCTCGCGGTTCGCCGGCAAGGGCGCGTACAAGGCCAGCGGCCCGCGCAAGTACGCGATGGTCGTGCTCTCGCTCGTGTTCTCGCGGCTGGCGAAGACCAAGCTCACCGACGTCACCTCCGGGTTCAAGGCGATGGGCCCGAAGGCGATCAAGCTGTTCGCCGGCTACTACCCGGCCGAGTACCTCGGCGACACGGTGGAGTCGCTGGTGATGGCGATCCGGGCCAAGATGGTCATCAAGGAGATCCCGGTGATCATGCGCGAGCGCGCGGGCGGCACGCCCAGCCACTCGCCGATCAAGTCGGCGGTCTACCTGAGCCGGGCCGGGCTGGCCCTGCTGCTCGCACTGGTGCGCCGCCGTCCCGCGGTCGACTCCTCCGACTCGGCGTAAGGGGTATTGGTCATGGCCGGTTGGCGCATCCTCAGCATCGTCGTCGCCTGTGTCGTGCTGTTCGTCGTCATCGAGATGATGCGGCGGCGCAAGCTGCGCGAGAAGTACGCCGGCGTGTGGCTGGTCGTGGCCATCGGCGTGGTGGTGCTCGCGGTCATCCCGCAGGCTGCGGAGTTCCTGGCCAAGGCCACCGGCGTGCAGACACCGTCGAACTTCGTGTTCCTCCTGGCCGGGGTCGTCCTGGCGCTGGTCTCACTGCACCTGTCCACCGAGGTCGGGCACCTCGAGGAGGAGGTGCGCACGTCGGTCGAGGAGATCGCGCTGCTGCGCTGCGAGCTCGAGGACACCCGGCGCGACCTGGAAAGCCGGATCGCCGAGCTGGAAGCGAAGACGGCGGCGCCCGACGACGTCAAAGGGCTCCCTGAAGTAAGTCCGGCCCGCGTTTCTCGTTGATCGATTCCCTTCTTTCCGCCCGGCCGAAGCTGGGTGGAGTGCGCTTGCTTGCCATTGACGGTCCGTCAGGTGCGGGCAAATCCACGTTCGCCGCGCAAGTCGTCGACGAATTGCGCGACCGTCGGGTAAACGCCTCCCTGGTGAGCACGGACGCCTTCGCGACCTGGCGCGACCCCGTTTCCTGGTGGCCCCGGCTCGTCGAAGGCGTTCTGGCGCCCCTGGCGGCCGGGAACGCGGGGACTTATCGCCGTGTCGACTGGTCTTCCGGCGAGCCACGGCCGGGTGAACTGGTGCGCCTAGACGTCCCCGAGGTGCTCGTCGTGGAGGGCGTCTCCAGCGGCCGGACTTCGGTGCGACCACGGCTTTCCTGGCTCTGCTGGCTCGACGGCGGTGATGAGTCAGCCCGGCTGGTGCGGTCCGTCGCGCGCGACGGCGAAGCGTCTCGAAACGATCTTCGCAGGTGGCAGCGGTTCGAGCGGGGCTGGTTCGCCGTCGACGGCACCCGGGACGCCGCGGACACCCGACTTTAGTAGGAGAAAGCTGACTGCTCAGTGACCTGATCAGGGGCCGGAAAGGGCTTTCTCCACCGGGTGGGAGCCAGGGTCCCCGGAACGATCAAGAAAACGGTCACAATCCAGCACCGATGGAGTAGCGTGTGTACCGCCATTTGAGTTAGTGATCCTGCACCCGCCGCAGCAAACGGGGGCATTTGATTACTTTCCGTCATTAAATCCGGACGTTTTGCGGTCGAATAGACGTCCACGTAGCGCGATCGTAACCTGGCGTGCTTAAGTGCGGGGCGAGTTCCCGCTAGTGTCGGCGGGCACACCGACCGTCCGGGGTGTTCCTGACCGACCGGACGGTGACTTAAACACCGAACATCTCCCAAGGGGTGCCAGATGCAGCAATTGCGGCTGACCCGAACACGCCGCGTGGCCCTGATCGGGCTCGCCGGCGCGCTCGCGGTTTCGCTGTCCGCTTGTGCGGAGTCGAAACGTGACGAGGGCACCGGGGGCGGTGGTACCGGAGGCACGTTCATCTTCGGGACCGCGGGCAACCCGAAGATGTTCGACCCGATCTTCAACGACGAGGGCGAGACCTTCCGCATCACTCGTCAGATCTACGACACGCTGATCCAGAACAAGCCCGGCACCGCCGACCTGGAGCCCTCCCTCGCCGAGAAGTGGGAGCAGGGCGCCGACGGCAAGAGCTGGACGTTCAGCCTCAAGCAGGGTGTCAAGTTCTCCGACGGCACGGACTTCAACGCCGAGGCCGTCTGCTTCAACTTCAACCGCTGGTTCAACATGAAGGGCGCTGCCGCCCAGAGCCAGATGATCTACTACGCGGACGTTTTCGAGGGCTTCGCCAAGAACGAGGGCACCGACACCGGTGACCCGGTGTTCAAGAGCTGTGAGGCCAAGGACGCCACGACCGCGGTCATCAACCTGAACAAGGCCAAGGGTGCGTTCCCCGCCGCGTTCACGCTGCCGTCGTTCGCGATCCAGAGCCCGACCGCGCTCAAGCTGTACAACTCCGACACGGTGACCCAGTCCGGCGACTCGTTCACCTACAGCGAGTACGCCAACAAGCACCCGGTCGGCACCGGCCCGTTCAAGTTCGAGAGCTACGACGCCGGCAAGGGCGAGGTCACGCTGGTCAAGAACGACGCCAGCCCGACCCAGACCGCGAAGATCGACAAGCTGATCTTCAAGATCATCCCGGACGAGAACGCCCGCAAGCAGGCGCTCAAGGCCGGCGACATCATGGGCTACGACTTCCCGGCGCCCGCGGACTACGGCCTGCTGCGCAACGACGGCGAGCAGGTGCTCATCCGCCCGTCGTTCAACGTGCTGTACCTGGGCATCAACCAGTCCGGCAACCCGGCGCTGAAGGACCTCAAGGTCCGCCAGGCCATCGCCTACGCGCTGAACCGCGAGCAGTTCGTCAAGAGCAAGCTGCCCGAGGGTTCCGAGGTCGCGCCGGAGTTCGTGCCCAAGGCCATCTCGGGCTACACGGAGGACGTCACGAAGTACCCGTACGACCTCGCGAAGGCCAAGCAGCTGCTCCAGGAGTCCGGCCACGCCACCGGCCTGACGCTGAAGTTCTACTACCCGACCGAGGTCACCCGGCCGTACATGCCGAACCCGGCGGACGTCTTCACGTCGCTGTCCGAGGACCTCAAGGCCGCCGGCATCACCATCGAGCCGATCGCCAAGCCGTGGAACGGCGGGTACAAGGACGACGTCCAGAAGTTCGGCAAGCAGGACCTCCACCTGCTCGGCTGGACCGGTGACTACAACGACGCCGGCAACTTCGTCGGCACGTTCTTCGGGCGCAAGAAGCCGGAGTTCGGCTTCGACAACCCGGAACTGTTCCAGGCGCTGTCCAGCGCGGACGCTTCGCCCGCGGGTGACGCCCACGCCAAGGCGTACCAGGACGTCAACAAGAAGATCATGGACTACCTGCCCGCCATCCCGATCTCCTACGGCCCGCCCGCGATCGTGGTCGGCCCGAAGGTCAAGGGTCTGGTGGCCAGTCCGCTGACCGACGAGCGCTTCAACACCGTGACCGTCAACTGAGCTCAGCCGAGCTCTCTGTGAGCAGGCATGGGGTGGGTGCTACCGCGCCCACCCCATGCCCGTACCTCCCGGGCTGGCACCAAAGGACTGCAAGTGCTCCGTTTTCTCGTGCGCCGGTTGCTACAAGCGATCCCGACGCTCCTCGTTCTGTCCATCCTGATCTTCGCCTGGTTACGCTCGCTCCCCGGCGGCCCCGCGGCCGCACTGCTGGGTGACAAGGCGACACCGGAGAAGATCGCGAGCCTCAACCACACCCTCGGCCTCGACCAGCCGATCATCTTCCAGTACTTCCGCTTCCTCGGTCGCGCGCTCACCGGCGACTTCGGCAACTCACTGGTCTCGTCCCAGCCGGTGATGAGCGAGATCGGGACGTTCCTGCCGGCCACCATCGAGCTGGGCATCTCCGCGATGATCCTGGCGGTGCTGATCGGCATCCCGGCCGGCTACATCTCGGCACGCTTCCGCAACGGGCCCGTCGACAACGTCATCATCCTGCTGACCCTGGTCGGCGTGGCGGTGCCGGTTTTCTTCCTCGGCTACATGATGCAGGACCTGCTCGCCGCCCCGCTCGGGCTTCCGTCCCAGGGCAGGCAGGCGGCCGGTCTCGACGCGACGGCCATCACGAACTTCGCGATCCTCGACGGCGTCATGACGAGCGAGTGGGACGCCGTGTGGGACGCGATCAGGCACCTGATCCTCCCCGCGTTCGCGCTCGCCACCATCCCGCTCGCGGTGATCACGCGGATCACCCGGGCCTCGGTGCTCGACGTGATGAACGAGGACTTCATCCGCACCGCCAACTCCAAGGGCCTCACGCAGCAGGTCGTCCGCCGGCGCCACGTCCTGCGCAACGGCCTGTTGCCGGTGGTCACCACCATCGGCCTGCAGACCGGCGCGCTGCTCGGCGGCGCGGTGCTGACCGAGCGGGTGTTCAACTTCCGCGGCCTCGGCTTCCTGCTCGCCGAAGGCATCGAACGCCGTGACTACCCGCGGCTGCAGGCGCTGCTGCTGTTCGGCGCGCTGGTCTACGTCCTGGTGAACATGCTGGTCGACGTCTCGTACGGGATCATCGACCCGAGGGTGCGTGTGCGATGAACACTCTGCTGAACAAGAAGAAGGAGCCGATCGACAAGCTCGCGGCGGCGGCGGTGGGCAAGAGCCTCGGCCGCGAAGCCCTGAGCCGGATGCTCCGCAGCCCGGTCGCCATCACCGGCGGGGTGATCACCGGCCTGTTCGTGCTGCTGGCGATCTTCGCGCCGCTGATCGCGCCGAAGGACCCCTTCGCGCGGACCCTGCAGGGCGAGGTGAACCTCGGCAGGGGGATCATCCCCGGCGCGCAGCCGGGCTTCCCGCTCGGCGTGGACGACTTCGGCCGCGACGAACTCTCGCGGCTGCTCGTCGGCGCCCAGAACACGCTGCTGGTCGGTGTGCTGGCCACGGTGATCGGGGTGGCCATCGGCATCGTCATCGGCGGGCTCGCCGGTGCGTTCGGCGGCTGGGTCGACACCGTCCTGATGCGGCTGGTCGACGTCATGCTGTCGGTGCCGTCGCTGCTGCTGGCCATCTCGGTCGCGGCGCTGTTCGCCAAGCCCAGCCAGTGGACGGTGATCATCGCGGTGTCGATGGTCGGCGTGCCGATCTTCGCCCGGCTGCTGCGCGGCTCGATGCTGGTGCAACGCAACAGCGACCACGTGCTGGCGGCGACGTCGCTGGGCGTGAAGCGCGGCGCGATCGTGTTCCGGCACATGCTGCCGAACTCGCTCGGCCCGGTCATCGTGCAGGCCACGCTGACCCTGGCCACCGCCATCCTGGAAGCCGCGGCGCTGTCGTTCCTCGGCCTCGGCGACCCGGACCCGAACCGGGCGGAGTGGGGAATCATGCTGAGCAAGGGTGCGAAGCAGTTCCTCGACGTCCGGCCCGAGCTGGCGTACTACCCGGCCATCGCGATCATCGTGGTCGCGCTCGGGTTCACGCTGCTCGGCGAGTCTCTCCGGGAAGCCCTCGATCCGAAGAACAGGCGGTGAAGTAACCCATGGCACTCCTCGAAGTCCGTGACCTCACGGTCAACTTCGTCCGTCGTGGCGAGCGCCCGTTCACCGCGGTGGACGGGGTCAGCTTCGACGTCGAGCCGGGCCAGACGGTCGGTCTGGTCGGCGAGTCCGGCTGCGGCAAGTCCGTCACCTCGCTGGCGATCATGCGGCTGCTGGCCAAGCGCGGCAACAAGGTGAGCGGTTCGGTGCGCTTCGAAGGCACGGACCTGCTTCGCCTGTCCGACAAGGACATGCGTGACCGCCGCGGCCGCGACCTCGGCATGGTGTTCCAGGACCCGCTGTCCTCGCTCAACCCGGTCATCCCGATCGGGCTGCAGATCACCGAGGTTCTCGAACGCCACCGCGGGATGTCGCGCAAGGCGGCGTCCATCGAAGCGGTCGACCTGCTGGACAAGGTCGGCATCCCCGACCCGTCCCGGCGGCTCACCGAGTATCCGCACCAGCTTTCCGGCGGGATGCGCCAGCGCGCGCTGATCGCGATCGCGCTGGCCTGCCGCCCGCGGCTGCTCATCGCGGACGAGCCGACCACCGCGCTGGACGTGACCATCCAGGCCCAGATCCTCGCGCTGCTGCGGGAACTGGTGCAGGACACCGGGACCGCGCTGATCATGATCACGCACGACCTCGGCGTCGTCGCCGGGCTGTGCGACGAGGTCAACGTGCTCTACGGCGGCAAGATCGTCGAGCGGGCACAGCGGCACCAGCTCTTTGCCGAGCCGCGGCACCCATACACGCACGGCCTCCTCGCTTCGATCCCGCGTCTCGATGCCGGGCGCGGCGAGAAGCTGATCCCGATCCGGGGCTCGGTGGCCGACAACATCCCGTGGGACGGCGGCTGCGCGTTCGCGCCCCGCTGCCCGAACGCGCTGCCGGTGTGCCGCGAAGTTTCCCCGCGGCTGGTCCCCGACAACGGCGGGCTGCTGCGCTGTCACAACCCCGTGCGGCCCGCGGTCGCGGCGGGAGGAGGAACCCGATGAGCAACCCGGCTGCCGAAGTGCTGCTCGAGGTCTCCGACCTCAAGGTGCACTTCCCGATCAAGCGCGGCATCGTGATCGACCGGACGATCGGGCACGTGTTCGCCGTCGACGGCGTCGACCTGGCCATCCGGCGCGGGGAGACCTACGGCCTGGTGGGCGAGTCCGGCTGTGGCAAGTCCACGCTGGGCCGCGCGATCCTGCGGCTGTCCGAGCCGACCGCGGGCAAGGTCGTCTTCGACGGCACCGACGTCGCCGCATTGAAGGGCGAGGAACTGCGGAAGGCCCGGCGCCGGATGCAGATGATCTTCCAGGACCCACTGTCCAGTTTGGACCCCCGCCAGTCGGTGGAATCCATTCTGCTGGAAGGCATGCGCGCGCACGGGCTGGACAAGGATGAGGAGGCGACCCAGCGCAGGCTGCGTCAGCTCCTGTCCGCGGTCGGCCTGCCGGAGACGTCGCTGCGGAAGTACCCGCACGAGTTCTCGGGCGGGCAGCGCCAGCGCATCGGCATCGCGCGGGCGCTGTCGGTCGAACCGGACCTGATCGTCGCCGACGAACCGGTGTCCGCGCTCGACGTCTCGGTGCAGGCCCAGGTGGTCAACCTGCTGGAAGACCTGCAGGACCGGCTCGGCCTGACGTACCTGGTGATCGCGCACGACCTCGCCGTCGTCCGCCACATCTCCGACCGCATCGGCGTGATGTACCTGGGCGCGCTGGTCGAGGAGACCGACGCGGACACGCTGTACGAGAACCCTATGCACCCGTACACCCGGGCGCTGCTCTCGGCGATCCCGGTGCCCGACCCGGTGGTGGAGGACACCCGCGAGCAGATCTTGCTGGCGGGCGACCTGCCCTCTCCCGCCAACCCGCCGACCGGCTGCCGGTTCCACACCCGGTGCCCGTGGCGGCAGGCGAGCCTGTGCGACACCGACCGCCCGCAGCTGCGGGAGATCGGCCGCGGCCACCGCGTCGCGTGCCACTACGCGGAGGACATCCGCGACGGCCGGATCCAGCCGCACGAGGTCGAGCCCGAGCTCATCGAGCTGACCGGCGCGCTCAACCCCGACCTCGGCCCGCCCGACGTGGGTACGGTCTCCGAGATCCTCTGAGCCTCGCGACTGGCATGTAATGAACGGTCCTTTCCTTACAGATTTTGTAAGGAAAGGACCGTTCATTACATCCGGGAGCAGCGCTCAGGGCTGCAGGTCGATGGCCGCGCGGAACGTCTCGTCCATGTAGAACGGCGTCGAGGCGTGCTCGTGCTCGATCTTCCACTCGCCGTCGACCTTGACCCAGCCGATCGTCTCCCGGAACCACAGCGAGAACGCGCTCGGCATGCCGTGCGGCGTCGCGCTCAGCCTGGTCAGGCTCCGCGTGAACGCGACATCACCGCCGACCCGCACGTGCAGGTCGCGGATCTCGTAGTCGAGCGGGCCGTCGAAGCCGTTGAACCAGTTCTGGCGGTAGGTGGCGTCCGGCGCCGGGTTCTGCAGCGGCGGCGCGAGGCTGAACGTGACCGCGCCCGGCGCATAGTCGGCGACGGCGCGCTCGGCGTCCTTCTTCGTCATCGCGGACACTCGCTCGGCCAGCAGCTCGCGGATCTGCGCCTCGTCGTGGGTGCTCATGATGTGCTCCTTCAGGTTCCGTCGGGGTGCTTACATGGAGGACGTAGAAGCCGTGAGAGCGATCTCGACATGGTTGACGGAAGATTTTCCGGAGGACCGATGAAGTACGTGATCCTGATCTACCACAACCCGGAGTCCCGCCAGGCCTGGGCGGGGTTCACCGACGAGCAGCGCGCCGCCGGCCTGGCCTACTACCAGCAGCTCAACGACGATCTGGACGCCTCGGGCGAGCGGATCGTGTCCGAGCGGCTCTCCGATCCGGAGCTGAGCCGCCGCGTGGTGGTCCGCAACGGCACCGCGATGGCCTCCGACGGCCCGTTCGCCGAGGTCAAGGAGCAGCTCGCCGGGTTCTACCTGATCGAAGCGGACACCTTCGAGCGCGCGGTCGAGATCGCCGGGCGGATCCCGGAGGCATCGTTCGGCGTGGTCGAGCTGCGGCCCGTGATGGGGCTGTACGGGACGGAGATGTGACCGACGTCGAAGGCCTGCTGCGTGAACTCGCGCCGCAGGTCCTCGGCGCCCTGGTGCGGCGCTACGGCGGCTTCGACACGTGTGAGGACGCAGTCCAGGAGGCGCTGCTCGCGGCTGCGCTCCAATGGCCGTCCGAAGGCCTGCCCGACAACCCGAAGGCCTGGCTGGTCACCACCGCGTCCCGCCGGCGCATCGAGGTTTGGCGCAGCGACACGGCCCGGCAGCGCCGCGAGGAGACCGTGGCCGCGTTGGAGGCATCCGAGCCCGACGCGGCGCCCGGCGTCGACGACACGCTGACGCTGCTCCTGCTCTGCTGCCACCCTTCCCTGACCCAGGCCTCGCAAGTGGCGCTGACGCTGCGTGCCGTCGGCGGCCTGACCACGGCGGAGATCGCGCGCGCGTACTTCGTCCCGGAAACGACGATCGGCCAGCGGATCAGCCGCGCGAAGCAGAAGATCAAGGCCAGTGGTGCCCAGTTCCGGCTGCCTCCGGACGACGAGCGCGCGGACCGCATGACGGCGGTGCTGCAGACGCTCTACCTGATCTTCAACGAGGGCTACACCGCCAGCTCGGGCAGCACGCTGAACCGCGTGGAGCTCACCGCTGAGGCGATCCGGCTGGTCCGGCAGCTGCACGCCCAGGTCTCCGACGACGGCGAGATCACCGGGCTGCTGGCCCTGATGCTGCTCACCGACGCTCGACGCCCGGCGCGAACCGGGCCGGACGGCACGCTGGTCCCGCTGGCGGAGCAGGACCGGTCGCGCTGGAACAGTGAAGCGATCGACGAGGGCGTCGCGCTGATCACGCGCTCGCTGGCCGAGGCGGTGATCGGGCCGTACCAGGTCCAGGCCGCGATCGCCGCGATCCACGACGAGGCCCGCGAGGCCGCCGACACCGACTGGCCGCAGATCGTCACCCTCTACGACCTGCTGAACCGCCTCGCCCCGGGCCCGATGGTGACGCTGAACCGGATCGTCGCGCTGGCCATGGCCGAGGGCCCGCGGAAGGGCCTCGACCAGCTCGCCGAGGCGGAGTCGGACCCGGTACTGGCCGGGCACTACCGCGTCGCCGCGGTCCGCGGGCACCTGCTGGACCTGATCGGCGACATCCAGGCGGCGGCCGAGCAGTACCGCCTGGCGGCGCGCCTCACGCTGAGCCTGCCGGAGCGGCGCTACCTGGAGTCCCGGGCGGCCCGGCTGCTGTGACAGGCGGGTTCGCCGCCGCTGCGGCAGGATCTGGTTCATGCTGGTCACCGTGCTGGGCGCGTCGGGACGGACGGGCGTTCACGTCGTCCGGCTGCTGCGGGCGAGGGGATATCGCGTGCGAGCCGGGCTCCGCAGCCGTCGCCGGGCCGAGGAGGTCGCCGGGCTGGGCGCGGAGCCGATGGTCGCCGATGTGACCGCGGACCCGGACGACCTGGTCACCGCGTTCCTCGGCGCGGACGCCGTGATCAGCGTGATCGGCGCGCCCGACCCGGAGCCCGCCTCTGTCGGGCTGGTCGACCGCGACGGCGCCATCGCCGCGGTGCACGCGGCCGAACGGGCGGGCGTGCGCCGGTACGTCCAGCTGTCCGCGCAGTTCGCCGACGCACCGGACCAGGGTGACCGGCTGGTCCGCTCGATCCTGCTGGCCAAGCAGGTGTCCGACAGCGTGCTGCGCCGCTCCGGGCTGACCTGGACGATCGTGCGGCCGGGCACGCTCACCGACGACCGTCCGCTCGGGCGGGTCCGCGCCGCCGGCCACCTGGAGCCCGGCCGCGTCGCCCGCCAGGACGTCGCCGCGGTGCTGGTCGGGGTGCTCGGCGAGCCGCTGACCGAGAACCGTGGTTTCGACGTCGTGTCCGGCGAACTCCCGGTGACCGCGGCGCTCGCGTCGCTCGGCTAATACGACCAAAGTCGGACACAGGTCGATACCTGAGTCTGCCGCGCGGCTTCAGGCATCCCCGGTACCCTGCGGGAAAGCCGGAAATGAAGCAGGGGGTTTCGACGTGCACATCGATCAATGGCTGGAGGCAATCCCGCCACTCTCGGTCTACCTGGTCGTCGGCCTGGTGATCATGATCGAGAGCCTCGGCATTCCGCTGCCGGGCGAGATCGTGCTGGTCAGCGCGGCCTTGCTGGCTTCGACGCACGACACGTTGAATCCGCTGTGGATCGGCATCCTGGCCAGCGCGGGCGCCATCATCGGCGACAGCATCGGCTATCTGATCGGCAAGCGGGGTGGCCGCAGGCTGCTCGAGTGGGCCGGGCGGAAATTCCCGAAGCATTTCGGCCCGACGCACCTGGCCAACGCCGAGCGGATCTTCGACAAACGTGGCATGTGGGCCGTGTTCTTCGGCCGCTTCATCGCGTTCCTGCGCATTCTCGCCGGGCCGCTGGCAGGCTCGCTCAAGATGCACTACCCGAGGTTCCTCATCGCGAACGCGCTCGGCGGCATCATCTGGGCGGGCGGTACGACGGCGGCGGTGTACTACCTCGGCGTCGTCGCGGAGGAGTGGCTCGGCCGGTTCTCCAAGTTCGGCCTGGTGGCCGCGGTCGTGATCGGCGTGATCATCTTCATCGTGATGAAGAAGCGCCTGGGCCGCGCCCACGACGAGACTCCCGCGGACACCAAGGAAGAAACGGTCACCGAACGCACTGCGTGAATGCCGTTAAGGCCCCCTTACGGGCGTCAGACGCCCGTAAGGGGGCCTTAACGGCATTCAGACCTTGGCCGGGACTTCCTCGGGGAGCAGGTTCGGCTCCACACGCGGCGCGCGGCGCAGCGAGCCCAGGAGGACGCCGCCGATCACGACCGCCGCCGCCACGATCTCCAGCACGCCCGGCCGCTCGCCCAGCACCAGGAACGACGCCGTCAGCCCCACCACCGGCACGAGCAGCGAGAACGGCGAGACCACGCTGGCGGGATTGCGCCGCATCAACGTAGTCCAGATCCCGGAGCCGACGACGGTGCCGAACAGCACCACGTACGCGAAACCGCCCAGCGCGATCAGCCCGGTCGGGGTGCCCAGCGTCGTCAGCGACTGCCACTGCGCGGCCGGGCCCTCCATGACCAGCGACAGCGCGAACATCGGCAGCGGCGGCACGACCGACATCCACAGCACGAAGTGCATCGGGTTGTCCGGCTTGGCCTGCCGCGTGCTGATGTTGCCGAACGCCCAGCTCAGCGCGCCGAGCAGGGTGAGGATCACCGGCAGCAGCGCGGCGTGCCCGGACTGCTGCCAGGCGATCGCCGCCATCCCGGCCACCGCCAGCGCGATCCCGGCGAGCTGCCGGGCGTTGAGGCGTTCCCGCAGGAAGACCGCGCCGAGCAGGACGGTGAACGGCGCGGAGGCCTGCAGCACCAGCGAGGCCAGCCCGGTCGGCATCCCGGTGTCCATCGCGATGAACAGGAACGCGAACTGCCCGGTGCCGAAGCCCAGCCCGTAGCCCAGCAGGTGGCGTACCTTCACCTTCGGCCACGGGACGAACAGGATCGTCGGGACCGCGATCACCGCGAAGCGCAGCGCCCCGGCGAACACCGGCGGGAACTGGCCGAGGACGGCGTGGATGGCCAGGAAGTTGCAGCCCCACAGGACGGCGACGAACATCGCCAGCAGGCGGTCACGGATCGGCATGCCTCCACTGTGTCCAGGTCGATCGTGAAGCACCAGCGAGAATATCTGCAGGAACCTTGTAGCACTGCTTCACATATGCTGGGGCCGTGGATCTGGGCAGATTGCGGACATTGCGCGAGTTCGCCGACCGCGGGAGCGTGACCGCGGCCGCGCGGGCGCTGCACTGCACGCCGTCAGCGGTGTCCCAGCAGCTCCGGGCGTTGCAGAGCGAGGTCGGCCTGCCGCTGACCGAACCCGCCGGGCGAGGCCTGCGACTCACCGACGCGGGCCGGGCGCTGGTCGCCCGCGCCGACGAGGTCTTGGCCGTGCTCGACCGCGCGGAGTCCGAACTGGACACCTACCGCAGCTCGCCGCGTGGCCGGGTCCGGGTGGCGATCTTCCAGTCGGCCGCGCTGATGCTGCTGCCGGGCCT
>Ga0307507_10005381_pt1 | contig 21119 bp, 26 predicted proteins | sample 7_EM_MG_FD_207223 | JGI IMG/M metagenome (GOLD analysis project Ga0307507, IMG submission 207223) | Populus trichocarpa ectomycorrhiza microbial communities from riparian zone in the Pacific Northwest, United States - 7_EM | ecosystem: Host-associated > Plants > Roots > Unclassified | place... | reverse complement strand
GTTGATCATCTTTCCCTACATCAATGGGGACCGGATCCGATCGCTTCAGTAGTTCTATGAGAAGCGGAATCGGATCCGTTTTGAAATTCATAACACGACTCCAGAGCTCAGGGTATGAAAGCGCGACGTTTCTCCATCTCTGGCACACTTGAGAGGTGGCCATTGTCGTTCTTCGTGGATTGTCCATCTTGCCCTTTTTCGAAGTTGCGTTCAACAAAAAGATGAAATCGAGGATTTCGTTTGGGATTCTGAAGACGTGTGGAATAAGTTCGGGGGCCAGACTGAACCCATCTTGTGGGGCGGATGAAGTGCCCTCAGGCAAGTTGGAGTCGCACATCGTGGCTGCGGTCTCTACCTGCGAATTTCGTTTATCAGGCTTCCCAGTCATGTGAACGAGTTCGCGTCCCTCGTGACCTCAACGCCAGGCTCGTGAGGGGTATTCCGTTGGGACTTGGAATCTGCCATAAAGTTGCGCATAAGACCCGTAGTTGAGAGATAATGTACATGCTTGCTGTTTACTTCTAGTTTAAATTTCCGCAGCGCTTTTCGGAGTATTCAAATCTTGAAATCAGGCCTCATCCACATGACGATCAGCAGCACCCCGCCTGCGTGTACTCCTCTCCCCATCCCTCCCTCTATCCCTCTCCCTCCTCTCCCTGCCCCTCTCCCTCGGCTCCCGGCCCTGCACAGAAACAGCACCCAAACTCATCCCCATCCCCATCTCCGCCCTCATCTCACCCCATTCCCTGCCATACCTCATCAACGTCTTCAGTATCATCGCCAAATACACCAATCCAAGCATCAACACCCCCGTGATAGCCACCCGTGGACCGAAAACCGCCGTTGCGCTTAATGGTGCACGAGGGGAAGGATCGTTCCCTGATCCAGTGAGCCAGACGAATGAGAGGATGGATGCAAGGAAAAGGAGCATTGACCTGTGGGGAAAGAAAGGGTGAGGGTGAGGTGAGCCAGGGGGTAAAGGTAAAGAATACCAAGACACCGACACCGCCGGCATCGCCAGTAACACCCAAACGTTCCACCATATAGCTGTATTTGTCCTCCTTGCTTCCTAGTACCAGCGTTGAAGTTTTTTTATTATTCTTGAACACAAAAACGCACCTTGGCCCACCTCGAAGCTCGATACATACTCCTCATGGTCCCAAACCTCACAATATATATACACCCATACGAAAGACTCATCAAAGCACATATCAACGAAAGCAGCGCAGTGCTCCTCGTAATCGGGTCGTCGGCTGCTTCGGGGATTTGCAATATTGCCAGAAGGGTCCTACATTTAAAAAAAAAAACTCTGTTGTACTGAAAAGGGGAGCAAAAAGAAACGCACGGAGTCAATAAAGCAGAAACGACATTCAACGTCTTCCACTCCCTCAACAACGAATCTATAAACGCCTCCCAAGAATCAAATCCATTTGCTGCCGCACCCGACACCCCTGCTGTCCCTTGGTGCCCACCAAACCCAGGTGGATACACTTCAGATACCCATTCTCCTGAACCACCGTGAAAAGGTGCCCGACTGGCAGAGTCAACTCCAACCCCACCTCCACCCTGAGAATTCAAGTCCAACTCAGTCATCCTCGCAAACCTCGAAGAATACATCGCAGGCAAACTCAGCAGCAATAAATTGTGGTATACCCGCCTGAGAAGGGTATCGCTCACGAACAGAAGTGCAGCTTCATAGAATGACTTGACAGAGGTGACATTGATGAACTTCAAATTGGGGTCTCCGCGGTTGTAGGGGCCGTTTGATGATGAGTTGAAGGAGAGGGAGGAGGAGGTCCCTGGGCCTGGGCCGGCGCCGGTCTCGGGGTCGACATCTAGAGGGGAGGAAGAGGAAGGATAACACCAAGACCAACTCAACCGGATCTGCGTAAGCCACTTAATCGGGTTCACAGGCACGAACCTCTCTTGTGGTAAAGGGGAAGCTGCACGCGACCGAGAGGGGGGGTGGGAGGGAGAGGGGGATCTGAAAGGCCCTGCTTGCGGGTTGAGACCGTGACGGTCTGACGTACGAAGAGCAGGACTAGATGATATGGGGTCGCTCCCTCTTGCTTGAAGCCGAGAGACCGCTGTGACAGAACAGTTTCAGAAATTGGGTCCTTGAGGAGAGGTTGGCGGACGTGCCTTGACCGACGCTCCGCGGAGTAGTCGACCCACTGCCACCGGTATTATCAAACGAACCTCTCTGCTCCGGCATCCCTCCATCAGCATCGGACATACTGTTCGCCCCCGCATTCAAGCCTCCATCCCGCACCGCATGATTAAGAAGATTCAGTGGGGCATTCAAGTTAGACACGGAATTGGGGTTATTTGCTGAAAACGACAATTTGTCGGACTCGGATGATGTGAGCTTTGATGAAAATTCTGTGTGTAAACTTCGTATCGAGAAATGCAATGTGAGCATAAAAGGTGCGATGCTCACTTGGACTGGCAGTTGACGTTGCAGAGTCATTCAGACCCTGTTCCAAGTTGAATTTGTGCGGACCTTTACGAGTACTGTATGAGCATGAAGAACTTGGACTAGACGAGCGAGGATGCTCACCTCGAACCGTCCGTCCGACTACCTCCACCTCTGGATCTAAACTCCCCGTTGCAGTCACCGTGAGGACGGGTCCGAAATTCATTCCAATGATGAAGTAGTCTTGGTCTTCAAGGCCCATGAATCTTAAGCGTCTATTGAATTGCTTCCACACCACACGTGACAGCACTGCCAATCATCCAGGAAAGTTCCACCGCATTGCGCACCACTCCGCCTTGGTCAAGGGGATACATGCCAGCCAAAGATACCCGTTCTCCAGAGCCACGAAAACGAAAAGGCGATCCCCCACTGGCAGACTCATCGTTAACCACACCTTGAACCCCAACTTCATTCGAATGAAACATCTCTCGATATCAGACCTACTAACTTCCGCATCCTCAAACATCCTCGCATCGCGCGAAAAATACATCGCAGGCAACCTCAATAAATAATTGAGGTATACCTGCCGAGGCAGCGTATCGTGCAGCTTCACAGAATGACTTGATAGAAGATTGAGGTTGTCGCAGTTGTAGGGGCCGTTTGATGAAGGAGGAGGGGGAGGAAGGAGAGGTCCCTGAAACTGGAACTTGGCTTACGCTGCTCTCGAGGTCGAGGTCTGGAGGGGAGGAAGAGGAAGAGCGACACCAAGACCAACTCAACCGGATATAACGGGTTCACTGGTACGAACCTCTCTTCCGCAGGGCCACCGTGGTGCGCTGTGCGGTGACAGTGTAGCCCAGCCGACCATACGTAACGGGGAAGCTGCACACGACCGGGAGCGGGAGAGTGGGATCTGAAATTCAAGTTTATGTTTATGTTTGGCAAGTCCGGCGCCCCAGGATGTCTAGCTCCACCTCTTTGCGGGTTTAGATGGTCTGATGTCAATGTTGATGATGTACGAAGAGCGGGACTGAACGGTATGGGATCGCTTCCTCTTGCTTAAAGCCGAGAGCCTGATGCTATGGCAGGACAGTTTCAAATGTCAGGACCTTGAAGAGAGGTAGGAGGACATACCCTGACCCCCACTGCCAATAGTACTATCAAACGAAACCCTATCCTCCCTCCCTCTTCTTCGGCGTCCTAGTCCCTCCCCCATTAGCATTAGACGCACTACTCATCCTCGTCATCGGAAACGGAAGATTGTCCGTCCCCGCAGTTTCCATCCCGCACCCCATGATTAAGATTCAGCGGGGGTATTTGGGTTATTCGCCAAAAACGAAGGCGAAGATGTGCCAGTGAATGCGTCAAACCACGCCTGTGCCCGCGTTTCGTCCGAGTCGTTGCAAGACCAAAATTCGTAGGCCGCGTCGACGTTATCGTGTCAGTGGTGTGTATGGGAGCCCCGGGGAGGGCGGAGAGCTTGTCAGACTCTGAGGATGCGAGCTTTGATGAGGACCCTGTGGGTACATCGGATAGACTTCAGGTGGAATATTAGGATAAAAGGTGAGATACTCATCTGGACTGGCGATTGACACTGCAGAGTCGTTCAGAAGCTGTAATTTGCCCAGACTTTTACGAGTATGAGTATGAGCATATCGAAGTGAATGACAGAAATCGGGCCATAGACTGAGTGGATAGAACGAAGTATAGATGGTGCTTTCCATCAAGAGAGATGGGGACGAGTTTCTCCTCAGGAAGAGCAAGGCTGAGGGGAGGTAAAGTGTCGGAAAAACCCGAGAAGCCTTGCATAATAGTTGCCATGCTACCGTACACGTGACCTAGGATATGTCGCACCCGTAGTTTCTCCCTTTCCTTCATCTTTGTTCACTTCGTCATTAGGTATGTATACATATATACCTACTCGTTCATTAGATGACTTCGTCATTAGCCTTTGTCCGTGCTGCATGGCGAATCACCGGTCATCGCCCCACACTATGTCGACCAAAGCAGGGCTTTCCGAAACAAGACATTTTGTCCCATCCTGGGCGCTCGGCCAAGACATGTCAGATCCAAGTCATGAAGGTCAGTGATGGGTCAAGCCTGTCAAATTTGATGCCTTTGAATGGATGGGGTACCTGGCCTTTGCAGGAAGTGAGGAGAATGGGTTAATAGCCAGCTTTATTCAGTAGATGAGTGAGCTTGAGCCCTGTCCTCCCTGTTCTGTCTGTGATTAGGATGCTTTCAAAGGTAGGATTGATACGACCGCCCTTACTGCTATATTGACAATGTATTGAACTAACATTTATACTATTTAATGTATGCTAGAACCTGATGATTTCTTGGCATATTTCTAATGAGCCTTCGTTGTTATCAAAGGTTTACCAATCCAATCCATATATTAATCATATACGAGCGTCTGTCATGTGTACTCTAGTACAGTAGAAGTTCTCAAAATGCATGACCTATATATGCATAATTCTCATTAAGCATCACATTTGGGCCTTTCCCATGTTGGTTAGTCTTGGGCTTTGCATATCACATAATGCATAACAATTTGAGAGCAGATATGCATTATGAGATAGGATATTTGGTGGTATCTAGGCAACATTGATCAGAATATAAGTGATAACTTGCTAGAAATTCAAGACTGAGTCCTTTATCTTATGATTGAGTGCTATCTAAGTGATCTTTTGCTATAAAATTTGTTGTTATTATGTGTTGACTAAGGAGAAATGGGGAAATCATTGCTCTCAAACACAGGTGGTGAGGACAAAATTGTTGACCAGGTCAACCATGAAATGGCACTTAGATGGGTGAGATCAAGGAGATCAAGTCTAATGATGAGGAAGAGGATGAACAGGAGGAGAACATCAATATCAGTGAGTTGATATGTTTGTGTGAGAAAATGGGACGCCTCTCCCTTGAATATGGAGACTCTGAGACTTCTCTTGACCCCTCTTGAAGTCTGAGGCAGTTTAGAATTGAGTTGAGGAGGGTGGAGACAGCGAAGGTGAAGCAGACATCAAGCAAACATATTTGAATGAGCAGTTCAGCAAGGCAGAGTCACACTGAGTCACATGATATGTAAATGTCACATTTTGTTATGCTTATCTACACTTGCATAAATCTAATAATGCATTGGAAATTGGCCCTTCCCGGCATTATGCATTATGAGAACTTCTACTGTACCACCCCATCACACTTCGTATTCTCAACTAAAACCTCATTGAGGTCATATGGGCTTGTAAACTTTTGTTGCCCTCCCTCTTCTCTTCCATGAAATCAGGATAAAACGAAAATGAGTATAGGGACTTGAACGCAAGTTTATTTATATACATAGTTTATTCCAGATTCATATGGAGTCGGTGTAGCAAGGCCAAGGTGTAGAAAAATCACTAGTGCCATATTATAATCATTCTGAGGCATCATCCACCACAAGCCGAAATTCCTCGGACATTTTTAGGCTGGAGAGCTCGACATGTACTCCATGTTTGGTTAGAACATCTTGCTGTCTTTGGTTCATATGTAAATGAGAATCATCTCCATCACAGACGATGTTAATATTCTCTATTGGGAAATGAATACGCCTCCGTTGCTGTATGACCGAAAGGAGGGTGTCGAAGCATTCATCCTTTTCTCCAAATCTGGGATCCATAAAATATATCGTCTTCAGGGAAGGCAATGGAATATCTGAGCTTCCCTCTTGAAGCCCAGGGTTATCCAGAAGGACTAGAATGAAATCAGCTGAAACCTCCGTGACATGAAGTACTCGCAGGTTGTAGAATGACGGAAGGATTTCCTCTATCACCAGAGAATTTTCATGAAAAGAGAACATATCGCCGTCAACCCATAAAATTAAAGATTCAGCAACCGAAAAAATGGGGCGTAAGGATGAAATGAGTTGACGAGAGCAGGATGAGGCATCTTCAGAGCTTCCCCAAATAAAATAGAAACTCAACATGGACATTCCATCAATATGGCATTTCGATCTTATAGACGCCGCTTCGCATGTGCCCCAGTGGTCCAATGTACCGAAGCAGTTTGGATTCCCAACAATAAGAGTGCTTCTCAAAATCGTCATGACACAAAGGTGACGAGCTATCACATTGCGCAGAGACCACTGGCTGGTCCATTGTTTCCCGATGTCCAACGCTTGATCTAACTCCCGGCCCACTGGCACTGAAGTACACTCTAATCGCAAGCTGCACACAGGTGGAGCCACAATGTGGTCAATTAATGAGACACAGTCATCAAATCACCCGACCAAACTCAGCATCGAGAGTTCGGGAAGAGGCGCTTTATTACGCAGACCCTGAATTTTGCCTGTGGGAGTGATGGAATCCAAAATTGACAGCCACCGAAGTGATGGTGTTTGGAGGAGGATGAGAACCCAAGTCGAAATTGAAATGTTTATAATGTCCTTGATAGATAACTCGGTGAGAGTGGCAAAAAGGCGAAGCTTTGATATCATGGAGGGAATTTTGTGAATGTCACAATCGATGAGATGCAGACGGCGCAGAGCGGGAACACAAGCTTGAAGCAGTAACTCTCCTAGATTCCCATATATATCGAGTCCCAGAAATTCGAGATGAGGTGCTGGGTGTTGAATAAACATGTTGGCTAGGGACTCTAAGTCCGACTTCCATCCTCCTGGCATCTCCACATTGAAAGTACAAATCCGTTGGATGCTTGCAGTTAAAATTTCCAATATTTTTCTTCCATCGCCCATTCTCAAGGTCACTTGTTGATCATCCTTCCCTACATCAATGGGGACCGGATCCGATCGCTTCAGTAGTTCTATGAGAAGCGGAATCGGATCCTTTTTGAAATTCATAATACGACTCCAGAGCTCAGGGTATGAAAGCGCGATGTTTCTCCATCTCTGGCATACTTGAGAGGTCGCCATTGTCGTTCTTTGTGGATCATCCATCTTGCCCTTTCTCGAAGTTGCATTTAACAAAAAGATGAAACCGATGATTTCGTTTGGGATTCTGAAGATGTGTGGAATAAGTTCGGGGGCCAGACTGCACCCATCTTGTTGAGTAGATGAAGCACCCTCGGGCAACTTGGAGTCGCACATTGTGGCTGCAGTCTCTACTACCAGCGAATTTCTAGCGTAGTTGATCAGCATCATTCAAACAAATCATAAAGAGGCTGCAGGTGAACTTGATCTCGAAACAGATGCAGTCTCAACTAAGCTAAGAGTGCGAAACGGTACCAATGTGCATTTTGGCGGTACTACATTGATGTAGATCCTAGGGACAACTGTGAGAGATGCCTGCCCAAATGTGATAAGGTGAATGCCTGTACAGCCATTGCCAATATATAGGACCCCAGAAGGCTTCAAAAGCCAATTCAAATCATCGTTTCTACTTTAAAACAGACCTGACCCCAGCTGGCGACGGTACCAATGTCACCGTAGTACCTTCAAGATGCAGTGGTATCGTTTCGCACTCTTAGCTTAGTTGAGACTGCATCTGTTTCGAGATCAAGTTCACCTGCAGCCTCTTTATGATTTGTTTGAATGATGCTGATCAACTACACTAGAAATTCGCTGGTAGTAGAGACTGCAGCCACAATGTGTGACTCCAAGTTGCCCAAGGGCACTTCACCTACTCCACAAGATGGGTGCAGTCTGGCCCCCAAACTTATTCCACACATCTTCAGAATCCCAAACGAAATCATCGGTTTCATCTTTTTGTTAAATGCAACTTCGAGAAAGGGCAAGATGGATGATCCACAAAGAATGACAATGGCGACCTCTCAAGTATGCCAGAGATGGAGAAACATCGCACTTTCATACCCTGAGCTCTGGAGTTGTATTATGAATTTCAAAAAGGATCTGATTCCGCTTCTCATAGAACTACTGAAGCGATCGGATCCGGTCCCCATTGATGTAGGGAAGGATGATCAAGTGACCTTGAGAATGGGTGATGGAAGAAAAATATTGGAAATTTTAACTGCAAGCATCCAACGGATTTGTACTTTCAATGTGGAGATGCCAGGAGGATGGAAGTCAGACTTGGAGTCCCTAGCCAACATGTTTATCCAACACCCAGCACCTCATCTCGAATTTCTGGGACTCGATATATATGGGAATCTAGGAGAGTTACTGCTTCAAGCTTGTGTTCCCACTCTGCGCCGTCTGCATCTCATCGATTGTGACATTCACAAAATTTCCTCCATGATATCAAAGCTTCGCCTTTTTGCCACTCTCACCGAGTTATCTATCAAGGACATTATAAACATTTCAATTTCGACTTGGGTTCTCATCCTCCTCCAAACGCCATCACTTCGGTGGCTGTCAATTTTGGATTCCATCACTCCCACAGGCGAAATTCAGGGTCAGTGTAATAAAGCGCCTCTTCCCAAACTCTCAATGCTGAGTTTGGTCAGGCGATTTGATGACTGTGTCTCATTAATTGACCACATTGTGGCTCCACCTGTGTGCAGCTTGCGATTAGAGTGTACTTTGGTGCCAGTGGGCCGGGAGTTAGATCCAGTGTTGGACATCGCAGAACAATGGACCAGCCAGGGGTCTCTGTGCAATGTGACAGCTCATCGCCTTTGTGTCATGACGATTGTGAGAAACACTCTTATTGTTGGGAATCCAAACCGGTTCAGTGCATTGAGCACCTGGGGCACATGCGAAGCAGCGTCTGTAAGATCGAAATGCCATATTGATGGAATGTCCATGTTGAGTTTCCATTTTATTTGGGAAAGCCCTGAAGAAGTCACATCCTGCTCTCATCGACTCTTTTCACCCTTTCACCCTATTTTTTCGGTCACTGAATCTTTAATTCTATGGGTTGGCGATGATATGTTCTCTTTTCATGAAAACTCTCTGGCAATAGAGGAAATTCTTCCTTCATTCTACAACCTGCGAGTACTTCATGTCATGGAGGAATCAGTTGTTTTTATTATATTCCTCCTGTATAATCCTGAGCTTCAAGAGGGAAGCTTGAATATTCTATTGCCTTCCCTGAAGACGATATATTTTATGGATCCCAAATTTGGAGAAAACGATGCATGCTTCAACACCCTCCTTTCGGTCATACAGCAATGGAGGCATATTCATTTCCCAATACAGAATATTAACATTGTCTATGATGAAGGAGAAGACCCCCATTTACATCTGAGCCAAAGACAGCAAGACGTTCTAACTGAACATGGAGTACATATCAAGCTCTCCAGCCTAACAATGTCTGAGGAATTTCGGTTTATGCTGGACTACACCTCAGAATGGTAATAATATGGCATTACTTTTCTGCACCTTGGCCTTACACCAACTCGATACAAAACTAGAATAAACCATATAAATAAACTTGCATTCAAGTCCCTATATTTCCATTTTAGTATCTTGATTTCATGCAAGAGAGGAGGAGGGCTACAAAAGTTTACAAGCCCATATCGCCTCAATGAGGCTACTTGAGTCGGGAATACGAAGTGATGGGGTGGTACTAGGTACATGTGGCAGACCCATAAATAGTCTCGTATTACTAGTCTAGCTACTGAATGTATGGATTGGATTGGTAAACCATTGATGGTAACAAAGGCTTGTTATAAATATGCTGAGAAATCATCGGTTTCTAGTGTATATCAAGTAGTATAAATGATAGTTGCATTGTCAATATAGCAGGATGACCAGAAGGCGTTTTGCTCTCATGATGTTGCACCAAGCGCGATGAGGTTTGGGCTCATGAGTGGTGCTTGGAGGTGGCTTTGTTGCAATTCCAAGCAGCTCCAGTTTTATTCCTTAATTGTTTCGTGGATCACCATAACCTTCCTTTATTTAAAATCATACTACATACAGGACATGTCTTGCTTCACTCCCTAAGGGAGACATTGATCACTATTTATTCCACATTGCAGTTGAGTACATGATCAGAGAGGTATGACATCAGGCCTTCAAAGTTCCCTTGCTCTCCCCCAAACTGACATTTCAGCTGACATAAGTCAGGTTTTTCACCCGAATTCAAGGGACCCCTTAAATTCTGTTAAATTCAAGGACCCAGAAAGTCCACGAGGATCTTGCAGCGATCCAATTCAGCGAGATACTTACTTGAGGGCAAACTGGCAAGTGAGTGTTAACCGATCAGTGGTGCAGGGAGATGCCGTGTACCTGTGTTGATGCGTGAGTGCGAAGACCCTTAGATCTTTGATACATTCGACTTGCGTTCGACTTTACTTACCTTGTCCACAATGCCAGTCCTACCTTCAGAACTCGAAAGTCCATCATTCCTTTCATTGCGCAAGAAGATGATTCAAGCATATGAATAGAAGAGCTGTTGCTCAGCATGCCGCTACCGTGACCTTTGATGTCCACAACATGCTACCCTGGAAGTCGCCGTCAGGGTTTTTCCATCCAGACATGTAATGCATACTACTGCATAGCGCTCAAGTTTCAGATCGTAAAATCTTGCCAGCTGTCACAGTGGCAGATTTTTTTCTTAGTATCCTCGTCTTTGGGCTGAGTGAACCGATGCTTTCCAAGTAAAAATAATTGTATGCCTATTATCTCAGAGTTGTTGTGCTGAGCAACCAAGCAATATTATAAGAATGCTTTTCAGTCATGATGCTTATTTTTTTCGTTTAATGTTTGACACCCAGTCAGTTGTACTAGTCTGGCAAGCAATGGTGTGTTGACGAAAAATTGTGGATCCATTGGATGTTTAAATTTGGCCCGGGCAATGCATATAAATTGTGTCAGATGTTAAATACGAGCACTATACATGCTTAGCCAAGGAGGTGTAAGAGGGTAGAGATTTCTGAGATGAAGTTTGTCGTGTTTAGAGGTCATGATGATACTCATACTAATCATTGCCCCTGGAAATAAGAATGCGACAGAGCGGAATTGATGATCCGTTAAATTCAGCTTAAATTCCCGAAAATTTAAGCCAAATTTAAGCTTTCTTCAACTTAACTCAACCCTGTCATATTCAGAACACTATAGGACTCATGGGAGGGTTGAAATTTTTGTCGGAATAAAAGATTGCAACTGAAATAATAACTATAATGTATTAAATTCTGTCTAAAGCACTTTTTATCCATACGTGTGAGCTGGAACTCAAAATAATTGAGTTGCGAGAAAGTACGTGAGCGGAGATGGTACTGAAATTGAGGTGGAGTTTTAAAATCCGTTGATTGTTTATCCAACTCCCAACCAACCTCGCAGCCAACAACATTGTTCATTACCCTCGAGGCCAACATACAACAGTATGTGTTTCTATATCTTTGAAAAGCTTCACCATCTCATGAATGCTATCAGGTGAGCACCTACCCCCAGCAAGAAGGTTCGCATTGCGTCACGTCATATACCCCTGCTGACCACTCTGTAGGCCACAGCAGCTCTAGCTGCATTCTTGCTCGACTTACTGACAAAGGTTTCCAAGAAGCTCTTTGTGAAACTTACTGACAATGAGCGGTTTCCTGTGTCATCTGACACCATTGGTGATGACGAGGAGGTTGACGAGGAGGCTCAACTACAAACACTTCGCAAGAAGTTCGTTGGGGAGGTTGACCTTCCAGTACGTATTTTCATGTCTTCGAAGCGTCATGACCTCACAAACACTATCATAGAGGAGCCTCTGCTCAAGGAGTCAAAGTGCTGATTCGTGTTGTTTCTCATACAGTACAGAGAGGTAAGCCCACAGTCTGTCTTGTAGTCATGTTGCGTTGATACTGAGGCCTGTCCTTAGATTTGGTAAATGTACAAGAAGGCCAAGGCATCTTTCTGGATGGCTGACGAGATGGACCTTTCGCAAGATCTCCATGACTGGAATAACTGCATGAACAACAACGAATGTCACTTCATCTCCCATGTCCTCACTTTCTTCGCTGCCTCTGACAGTATCGTCAATGAAAACCTGCTCGAGCGCTTTTTGAATGAGGTTCAAGCAGCCAAAGCTCGTTGCTTCTATGGGTTCCAAAGTATGGATGGAGAACGTCCCCTCCGAGACCTACTCCCTTCTCATCAACTCGTACATCAAGGACCCACCCCAGCACGAGTATCTCTTCAACGCCATCAACACAATTCCTTGTATCAAGCGCAAGTTCTCAAGTGGATCTCAAACCAAGAGTCAACATTTGCTGAGCATCTGGTGGCATTTGAGGCTGTCGAGGGCATCTTCTTCTCTGGCCCCTTCGCATACATCTTCTCAATGACGAAGCAAGGGCTCATGCCTGGTCTTACTTTCTCAAACAAGCTTATCAGTCGTGATGAGGGTATGCACACTGACTTCGCCTACCTCCTCTTCAGCTACTTGAAGTGCCTTCCCCACCTCGAGGTCGTTAAGCGCATCATTGTTGAGGCTGTGAAAATCGAGCAAGAATTCTTAACCGGTGCATTTATTTTCTTTCCCTGAAAAGTGTCTTTCTTGCCTTAACATTGTATTCCTAGATGTACTACCCATCAAGCTCATCGGAATGAATGCAGACCCAATGTGCCAATACATCAAGTTCATTGCTGACTGCCTGTTGGTTTCACTCGACAATGAGAAGCACTTCAATGAAACCAACCCTTTCGACTTCATGGACATGATCTCGCTGCAAGGCAAGACCAACTTCTTCAAGAAGCAGGTGTTGGATTACTTGAAGGCTGGTATCAACCACTTGAGCACAACCATGCAATCATCAAAGACATTGTATGTCCTCTCCTACTGCTCTGTTGCCAACCATTTCACTAATGTTCACCCCATTTGTAGTGCTCTTGACGAAGACTTCTAGATGTTTTTTTTTTCACTTGGCACTGAATCACACGCACGCCTCTCATGGTGCTTGGGCTTTTGTTGATTCTGTTTTGCTTGTCATGTAGCTGGAAGTTGATGCAGATACCTTCACCCTAGCTACAGTCTTTCTTTGGTCCTGTCTTTAGCAATTTTGGTGCCGTGGTATATTTTTAGAAGTAGGCGAGACATCATACATCATCATAAGCTGAAGGCTCGTCTACACGATATATCAACAACAATGGGTATTCCTGGTCTTTGGAAGGTTGGTTGCTATGATAACTATTTTCCGTCTGTCATGTTAATGATTTTTTTAGGTTCTCGCTGCAATTTCACAGAAACGGTCCCTTACAGAGTTTACGGTCCGCGAGGGCTGGGAAACATGGCAGCACACAACTGGTGCCCTCATCATTGCCATTGATGCTAGGTAAGGTTCTCAAGCTCTATAGTTCATTAGACTGATTCTTCCGAAATAGCCCATGGATGTATGAAGCGCAAGGGGCGATTGAAAGTGTACCAAGGAAGGGAGCTGTGCAGGCCTCACTGGGCAAGAATGCGGAGCTTCGTCTGCTGTTTGATCGTGTTGCTGGCCTTGCCTATCTCCCGGTGATCGTTGTTTTTGTGTTCAATGGTGCAAAGCACCCATCCGAAAAGCGGAATACTGCTGTCAGCGCTGCCGAGCATTACCTTGCCCCTGACTTCAAGAAAATCATTCAAAATTTTGGATTCTATTCTCATGATGTGTGATTTATTCAAAATTCACATCTTAAATTTTTTTCTCATCACTTCACAGGCTCCAGCTGAAGCTGAGGCAGAGATGATGTATCTTGATAGGACTGGAGCTTTTGACATGGTGATGACAAGCGACAGCGATATTTTTCTCTTTGGAGGAGCCCATGTGATCAGAAGGTATCCTCATCATAGCTGTCTCACAATATTTGACCCCTCGCAACCCTCTTTTGCAGTCCGCAAGATCCCTCTGATCGTGATTGTGTCGAGATCTACATTGTGGAGGCCGGCCCCAAGTTTTTAAATCCCACAAGTCTCCTCTTCCTTGCGATTATGCTAGGAGGCGATTATAATCCAGTAAGCCTAAAACCTACCCACCTACCAATGTATGTTTTTCATATCAACCAAAGGCCGGATTAAAGGGTTGTGGTATGACAAAGGCATTGCCATTATCTACTACCAACCTGGCCCACTCCCTTTACAATGCAACACTTAGCCTCCCTGACCACAAGCTAGAAGCCTTTCTAATTGGCTGGCGTGAAGATCTCAAAAATGTGCTTTCTCTGAATCCCGACAACATCCTAGGGGCTCGCTTCCCATCCTTGGCAGCTAGTATCCCTGAAGATTTTCCTGATCCATCTGTCCTTCAATTGTATGCTAACCCAATCACATCAGAGAATGACCCAGATTTCAAGCCCGACACTGCGATGTGGGTTTCAAAGCTTCCGGATACAGCTGGATTAGCTGTGCTGTGCCAGCAGCTGTTTGGTTGGGATAACATCCTTGATAGGTTTTCTACCAAAGTATGGAACAGGCAATGTGTGCGAGAACTTGCAATGGTAAAGTTGTTTTGTCTGAACTTCACGGGGATGCTTATCTTTCGAATTTTTTAGGCACATTGCAGGCCACCAACCACGCAAAACACTGGGTTGGGTGTCAACTCGATTCAGCACATCCATAAAACGGCCGTCAAAATTAACTCACCGACGGCATTTGCGTCTTATGACATTGAATTCTGGCTGCCCTCCGTCACCACCATTGCACTCACAGCCACTGGTACATCTCGCGGTGCTGCAACTCATGAATCTGGAAATGCTTGGGTACCTGGACCCATTCTCCGTTCCGCAGCTGCTGGGCTTGTGGATGAGTACCATCGAGTTTCCGGAAAACCACGGCTTGACAAACATGAGCCATACGTCCCTGTGAGTGCTTCTCTTCTTTAACGTATGTTGGACCTTAACCTTTGACCCGGCCTCATAGATTCTTTCTAATAGTGAACCACAGAAGCACCTGAAAGCTACTTCGGACGGTGTCAAGATCAGTGGTGGTCATTCGGATTGGGATGATGTCATTGAGATTGATGACTCCTCGGATGAGGGCAACATTTCGGATGAGGGGGGCAGAATGGCCTTTGAGCATTCTCAACAGGTCATTGATCTTACCGGGGATGAATTTGATGAGGGTGAGGAGAGGGAGGTGCTCGAGATCATTGAGGTAGATGACTTGGACAATGACCTGGACTCTCCCCCAGCTCATGTAGATATTGATCTTACCAGTGATGAAGACTAGCATATTCTTTTATTATTGTACCTTTTATGCTATTTGCCTGCAATGAATGGATCTCTAAGCAAGATCCCCGTGTGTTTCACTGTTGATCAAGCCACAATATATATCATACCAGTGTCCTAGTACACCATCAAGTCATTATCCTTTTTACGCCATGTCTCCACATTCTAAGAACAAAAGCAAACCTTCCAAGAAGCCTACCAAGAAGGTATCACTGAAACAAACCTATGCATCAATCCAAAAGACAGCAACAAATGCAAAGAAAAAGCATGGCAAGGCTGAAAGCACAACCAACGGTTATGACAGACATGTTCGTCGAGGGATGGAGTGGCTAGCCACGTTCGCACAAGAGGAGCAAGAGCATGTTGAGGAACGGTGGCAGGCAGAGGAGGGTGAGAAGTTGAGCATTGATGAGGATGACGACAAAGACGATGAGGATATCACTGAAATTGGCCAGGCTAAAGAGGAGGGGGAGGAATCGGACGTAACAATGGATCCCAAATTTCCGACTGCATTCACAGGACCCCCTGTGAAATGCACACCCGTTGCAATTGCCATGTTCATGGCGTACAAGTGCTTTACGGAGGACCTTGGTGTCTCCACGGCCAATGCTATCCATGCTGCATTTATTCGGCACTATGACACAATGTGAGTTCTACGTTATTTACTTGCAGGCATGTCAAACTTATTCTTTGAAATATGGATAGCGACACCTACCGTGGCTGCTGGCATTTTGATGAGGTCAACAAGCGATTTGTTGGCAACCCAGTTCAGAGTGCCGCTGTTGAAGACATGCACAATGCATGCAAAAACAAGGACAGCGAGGCTGATCGAACCCATGCCCAAGCAATGACGATGGAGGATATGGAAAAGCTGCTTGCTTATATGCACCAGCAATGTCCCAAAGATGGAGAACCAAAGGATCTTGCTGTGCTCAGTTTGAAAGCTGCATCATTGTTGTTCAACACTTTCACCACCACTGGGTTTACTTTATGGATGTGGTGAGTGATTTGTAATGAAATAGCAACAGACTTACATACCCATCCTAGGAATTGTGAGATGGTGTGACTTCAAGCGAAGCATTTCAACTTCTCACTGGATCCACGGCCAGGCAGGTCACCAGCATCTGCGAACTATTTCAAAGTCAGCCTTAAGAATTGGAAGAACTGGCAAAGGAAGATGAAAAAGGGGGAACACGGACTGAATGGTGAGTCCACAATATCACAGCCATACACTTTGTTTTAAAAAAGTAACCTGTTGACCACGCAGGTCATATGTACAATATACACCCACAGCCGAAGACTCCTGCAATTGATATGTACATGCATATGCTAAGGTGGAAAGAATTCTACGAAACACACCTCTTAAAATGCAAGCTTCAACCAGACAACTACATCTTCCCCACACTGGGCACGAACAGGATTCTGGTTCATCCTGAGCGACCGATAACTGGGCCTGTGATCCAGAAAAAAATTAATCAGATGGCGGCAGCAGCAGGGATCAGTGGTGCAAAACATTTCACTACTCACTGCTTTCGTTGGGGTGGTGCTCAGTACTGATTTCAATTTGCACCACTTGGTCAGCATTGGACTTTGGCCTGGATCCGATGGTGGGGGGGTTGGGCCCAAGGTGAACATGTAAGTGATGATTGATCCCCATGATACTCCTGCTGATTATTCTGATGGATTAGCACGACACATTGATAAGGTATTTGCTTGATGAACTATATACGTACGAAGAAGATCATAGCAATGCACTGAATCCCATCAACACATTTGGGGGCCTATCACACATGGGAGAAGACACAGAGATGGCACCCATTTCGGTATATGAGTGCCGCGAATGGTTCTCGAGGCAAGCCGAGGACACAAAACGCATTTCCGAGCATGTACAACAGCTTGAGTGGACAATCACTCATGGATCCACAAACTTCACTGCTCACCCTGCCCTTCCACCACCTTTTCAAGCCACCCAGTTAGGAATGACACCACCGAATTCGGGCCCATCATTCCCTGTGCTTATTGGACCAGGACAGGGCTATGCACCCTTTTTGGTCAGCCCATGCCAAGCCGGTGATGCTCTGGGACAGCAGCAAGCTGGCATGACAGTTCTGCCAGTTGGACTTTCAAGTTCTACATGTTTTATTAATCAGCCATCAGCAATGCGACTTGAGGAACAAAACAATAACTACAGCAATATTCTTTCTGGACCCAGGCACATTGTTCCCAAGATTGGGTGTGGATATGGTGAACGGGCCTGGATGCGCGCAGTCAAGGACTGGGAAAACACTGATGGGAGTCGAGGACTGGACATACCTCTTAAGGACTGGGACCTGAAGTGGCTCAAGGAATCTGGTCAAAGCACAAAGTACCACCAGAGGGAGATAGTCGCGCTGGAGTTCATCAACAGGTTTTGCCTTTTCTTCATTGTTTCCTGTTTTTCGCTAAGCCATGAATAATTAGGTACAAGCGGAACAATGATGAATTTTGTTCTGCCTACCCAGAACACAAGAGAGGATTAGTTCCACTTGCAAAAGCAATCACACTATGCCAGCAAGATGAAGGCTTGAGGAAACAACGCAGGGGCAAGTGAACGCGCTCTCAGTCAATCGAGTCAGTTTAAAAACCATCGCTATACATCCAGTATTAGTTACGAGCTGTCAGTTGTAATTTATCTAATGACCATCTACTACGTTGGGAGTGATGATAGCCAAGAAGCGTGAGGTACCAGCAAAGGTGAGGACATTATACTGGGCCTGAAAAAGATGAATGTGAACGTGAAGGCTATGAGCGATTGCGGTGGACTCACGGAAGATTGTCAATGTCGATCAAACCAATTGGCTGACTTTGGCCACATTTTCCCCCTTACACCCTTTGCCGTTCTCGTGAATGCCGACAAGCAGAGTTTTCTGCTTCCATCATGCCAGAGAGGCTCAAAGAGTTAAACGCCTGAGGGTAAGCCAATGAGGGAACTGATAAAAAACACAGTCAGACACAGTGTAACAATGTGAAGTGGGCATAAAACTGACGACCAATGGTCACACCAAAGGAGGGAGACTGAGGAGGATACTGGAGATAGTCGAGACCACTGTCCATGTAGGAGAATGAAGTGTCGAGTGGCTCCATGTAGGAAGGGGTCTTGCTGTGACCAAAGTCCATGGAAAGCAGTTGGGAAGACATTGCGGGGAACAGGTGCGACTAGAGAGCTGGGCAGACGATGAAATATATGAGAACGAAGATAAGACGAGCTGGCTCGATGAGATCAGAGCAATGGCGGTGAAAAATGTGGGGAGTCCGACAAGCGCCGGTAGACCCATAACATTTCCCCTACCATTACTTGATGAAATCGGAGCAAGCGGGGCAGTCACGAATGAATGCGCGGAATGGGGGGCATACCACTGACATAACCTACGGCCATGCCTCAGCAGCCAGTTTTGCGAAAGGGGGGCCAACGTGCAGCCTCCAGCTGGTCACTAAGTGTGCCGGTCTGAAAAGAAGCCACACCCATCATCAGGGGGTGAGCAGGAACACCACTTTCGGCAGTCACGGTGTGCACATCTGGTATGCCTGCCAGCGACAACATATCTGAAGCATTTTGTCAGCACTTGACATGAGATAGACAGGGAAAAAAGCACGGTAGAAGATCTTACATGGGAAGGCAGAAGGTTTCAGTCCAGGGCAAGACCGAGAAGTACAAGCAAACGTTGGAGAGCACCATGAAACCAAAAGGGCACGCGTTGATGACAACTCGAACATTTTGAAGACAAAGAGGTGCCGTCTCGAGGGTAGGAGGAAGGTGATCCAAGCCAGGAGCCGGAGCAGTGAAAAAAACGCGGGTAGAGTGATGCCCACGTCGATGGCGGAGAAGGCGAACAGGTGGTGGGAGCAGATGAGGGCGAGAGGAAGAAAGAACAAATGCATTCTTGTTTTTAGGTGCCTCATTGGGAGACAAGGGGGCTGATGGATTAGATACACTACATATTAGATAAGCTAGATTACCAAAGTCCCAGGGTCCTCCCCAGATCTCAGGGACCGCGACCCTCCCAAGACCCTTGCACCCTTGATCTGATTGTGGCAGGTCAGCATGTTCCCCAAAAGCGTCTCAGATGCCTTAAATTCGTGCACATAAGTTGGCTTTTAAGGTAATAAACACAGCCACACTGACATCACACTGACAGTCTTCAATCTTGTCTTGAAGTCAGTGTGGGCTTGTCAACTTAGAAGATAGTCAGGGTTTTCAGTGCTAGAAAAATGTAAATTAGTTTACATTACCTTATACCAGAATTTGAAGTAAATAAACAAATTTAACACTGATTTTTACAATCCAGGACAAGGCCTTCACCCCAATTCTTTGTTAAAAGACAGTAAAATCAATCTAAGCCTCTTTAAAAAAATGAGGAGTGAATTAAACTGTTTTAAGTAAATGATAAAGCTAAAATACTAACATTATACTGAATTTATCTGAATTTAATGACTAATTAATGCTATTTTTAATCATCCAGAACGCTTAATGTCAAGTAAAAATAAAAGAAGAACATAAGACAAAACAAAATGCCAATAGGAAGGAAAAAGTGACCAAAAACATATAGAAAAGCAGTGAACAGATGTTAGAGCCCAGAAAAAAAATGCATGCACACATAATCAAACACCAAGGTCACAACAACTCATGAGAAACCATCCAATCCAACGAACATCATATCCATTAGACCACTGGGCCAATGTAAACATGCACAATTAATAAAATAAAAGGGCCTAGGAGGCTTCACGTGTGCTTTATTTCTTTTTCGGGAAAGTCAGTGTGGGGGAGAGCTGGGTCGGCGGAGTTCTCATACCTGTGGCCCATAGCAGCTGCTATCAAAAATCCGTATTTGGAAATTGATAGCAGCTGCTATCAAAAAAAATCTGTAAATGGAAATTGACAGCGGCTGCTACCAATTCTGGTAAATAGTTCTCACACCTCTCTCCCTTGTCTCATATTTTGCATTTTCGATGTTTTTGACTTCTTCTCTTGCCACAGCCTCTATGTAGATACATCAGTAGTCTCAAAAAATTTACCAGTTCCTCCTACACTGAATATTAATACCCCAATTCAGCCAAACCTTCCAGGAATTACCTCAAAAGCACAATTATTCACCATTGAATGATACAGCAAATTCTTAAAAACTAAATTTAAATTCAATGAAATAATTTCTTGTTATAACAATTGCACAAAAAACTGTAATAATTCAAACCTTAATCCAAACCTTATGCATCCTCTAAGTTTCAGAAGATTTGAATGTGTTTTTATTGCATAATACTTGAAAAACAGGTGTACTGTTCAGTGGGGTAGTTTTTGGCTAAATCTGTAAAACACCTCATTTTGACAGGGATTCACTATATTCAGAACCTTTTCAATCTTGTCTAGATTTTGCATGAAGGTAGGGAATATGTGGCAGCTTTAAGGAAATTTTATTTTACAAATTGGCTTATTTTTGCAAAGTGACTTGAAGTCCAGCCCTAAGGTTGAAAAAAAAAAGTAAAAGACCAGTCTGAACTGGCAGCTTTTCAGCCTTAATTTACCCTTCAAAATGACCCAATATCTGTGAATTTTGGATAACCTTTGGCTGAGAAAACAAATAAAGTACTAAGTGGTGCCCAAAATAGTAGAAAACATTAAATATTTTTTGAAATGATCAATTCATAATG
>Ga0307507_10005380_pt1 | contig 21124 bp, 21 predicted proteins | sample 7_EM_MG_FD_207223 | JGI IMG/M metagenome (GOLD analysis project Ga0307507, IMG submission 207223) | Populus trichocarpa ectomycorrhiza microbial communities from riparian zone in the Pacific Northwest, United States - 7_EM | ecosystem: Host-associated > Plants > Roots > Unclassified | place... | reverse complement strand
AGAAATCAACAGGAAAACCCTTGCCGTAGACACCAACAAAATAAATAATTGTTATAACCACTTCTCGAAACCTAAAGTAACAACAATGAAGGAAGAACAATAGGGGGTGCGGGAGGCCACGAGAATAAAGCAATGCGCCACAAAAGCAGCGCGACCGTGCAACTATTACACAAGAACCCAAGGCGTTGACATCCGCCACCGAGGCAGTGCAATACGACGACTGAGCGTAACCGAGGGATGCGACCGTGGAGAAATCGCGAGGATGTCGTAAGGTAAAACGGCAGTAGGGTGCCAGCCGAGTGAGTGGATTTTAGCTGTAACCGAGCAACGGGACGAGACCTGTAGTGGGAGAGGAGGGGTAGACCCAATAACCGTCGAAACTATCGGTAACCGTGTGCGTGTCTGACTAGGCAGCCTCTAGCAAGAGTGAAGAGAATGGAGAAATCGACCGTGGCCTGTTGAAAAGGTTTCTCCTACTGCGAACTGTAGTCCCAGCCGTCTGTAACATGGGCGAGAGGGTATTGCCGACCGTGCAAACGCTAAGCGAGGCAGCGAAGCGCAAGCGGAGAGAGGGGGTGATAGAGCCAAACGACCCCTAGAAACAAGGACGCCAGGGCCCAAGGACATGATAAGGGAAGTAAGGCGTGAGGGGGAGGGTGCAGCACACGGAGAGTGCGGTGGTGGTGGGTGTTGACGATGAATTCTCATGGTGTTGAGATTTCAATCGCCGGGTGTGTAGGGGAGATGGTTCGTGCCCCCAAATCTCCTGTCCCGAATGTGCCCTTATATAGGGGTTCTTCCCTCAACCCTAACCCTGCGTGACTCATACCCTCGCGTCACGCGACTCATCACTCATGGTGAGTCATAGTGTCAAATCCATCAGCTGACTCGTCCGAGTCAGCTGCTCCCTATCTCGCAACCAATCAAAACTCATAAAACAAGTCATGTGCCCCAACTGGGTCACATGCGCGAAACCCATGACTCATAGTTATGAGTCATGTTCAAAATACATAAACCACATGACCACAATCGTGCGTCATGCCAAAATATCAACCAATCACACTAAACCAATGACACGCTATTGCGTCGTCATGTGAAAACCTATGAGTCAACTGATCTCATAGTGTGAAAGATAACAAACCGATGACTAATAACTATTAGTCATGTGAGAGTCTGCCTTGCTTAGCCACCGTTTGTGACATCTGACATATTATTGGTCCACGATGCCTTTAATAGGGCTTCTCGTTTGTCGAGCCCTTCAAGAGGTTCCGAACTATTCTCACTTTTGGGGCACCTCATCAATTGCACCAACAACTGTCTTCTGCCATGCCTCGTCCTATCGTTGAGAATCTTCCGCACCTGCCGCTATTTCTCGTCATGAATCAGGATTGCTACTGGTTTGGCGAAAGCCCCTTTGATGGAATGATTAATGATCCTTAGGGTGATTGTCCTAGACATGTGAGCTGTGGAATACTCATCTCTGGTGTCGATCTATCAAGGCATCTATGCTAACTCTGTAGTTCGGGGTATGTTTGGCCAATTTGAAAACAACAAATCGATCTCCCTAACACGGTTGTAGCTTCCTACACCTGCTAGCTTCGGTTATAACTTGATCTCCAACTATTATTACCATGGGCCCAATCTCACCATGCATAAAATCACTGTTTCTTTTGAGAGCGGTTTCAGTCGATCAATCGCTTTCTAGTTTCAAAGACCGGTATGCTATATTGCTGATCTCCTAATGTCTGTTTTAATAATCGTTACAGGCTGGAAATGCAGATGGGCAAACTCGGTAGGTGTCTAAAGGGAGGTACACTCGTCCATACCCTGCTTTCTATGGAGGCATGCAGATACTATAAGAGTGACCAGCATTAGAATAGGGTCCCGCTTCTGCGCCGGGGGTGAGTTCATTGGAATGGCTGAGATTGGTACAATCTCTCAGGACACTCTTGAGTTACTTGATATTCCTTTGAGGCAGAAAATTTGTTTGACAATGGCCAGGGGGAGGTATAAGGTGTTCAATTGCCATAGTTTTGAGTGTCTGTTTCCAGAACTTTGAGGTGAATCATAGGTAAACCTGGTTGACAATGGAGATAGGTACTCCATGAGGGGTAAAAATATAATGCTGTAGTAGCTTAGTGATTTGTAGTGTAGTTGCAGTAACCGAGGTTGGGATCAGCCAGCTGAATCTCATATCTCTATCCACTACCACCAGGACAGAAACCTGCCCTTCCAAGTTGGCAAAGGGACCCATGAAATTAATACCATAACTTGCAAATATCTCGGTGGGGAAGGGGAAGGGTTTGGCCATCATCGACTAGTAGGGGCTTGGGTCATTTGTTGGTGTAACGGAATGTACTATTATCGCTATGATTCCTCAACATGAGGTTGGATATTGCCTATTAGGATTTCCCAGTAATGAATCATTTATTACCTTGAACCTTCTGTTTCGTTATCGTTTCCTATTACGTAGTACCTTCCTTAGTTGGCTTATTACTACCGTTGCTTCCTTGTACCCAATTGGGAAACCCTGTTCTTCCTACTATGTTTTACTGGTTTAGTACCAGAGTAGCGATCCAGTTCTTTGATTTCATTACTTGTTTTGTTAGATAAATCCTCTCGCATCTACATCTTTGTTGTAGGACTTACTTCTTTTCGCTTCTAGCCTGGCGTAGCTTAGGATTCTTGTTTGGACACGATATTGGTTAGGATTTATTTGTATTTAAAGAGCTCGATATCCCTCAAGAATTCGGACAATCCAGCCTCACCAGAACCTTCACTTTACATATACTAAGTTGCACGGTCACTTTACTATTTCTTAACCTTGGTTATAGCTCTTGTGGACATTTTCATCAACGGTTCTTCTCCCTTTCCTTTCAGTATTGCCGGAGCTCCCTGTGGGAATCTCGCGATACTCAGGAGCAGGTTACATTTTGTGACCAAGACTTATGTACAACCTTTGTTTCTTCGGCAGAGGACATATCGCCCTTCGCCTCCCATGACCGTGTAGTACCAGTATCCCTCCTTGTTCCTTGAAAGGCCTAGAGCCCACTGTTGGCGAGAGCTGCTCACCACAGATTGCAACAATTTCGCTTCCAAGAAACAAATAAGGACACTTTGTGAAAGCTACTGCAGGGCCATCAGGATCCTCATCCAAGGCGAAACCTACCGCTCCAGCACAAAAGGCAGCCCCACAACGAGAACCAGCGTCACCTCCAGCCCAAGACCAGGATGAAGACTCCTCACAATACGAATTAAGTACCGAAGATAAGTACCTATGATAGAATCTATAAAATGCCCAAGATTGAGAAGAAAGTGAAACCCCAGAACACCAAGACATCGAAGAAACACCTGACCAAGAACAACTGGATCCGCAAGGAGCACCCAAGCCAGACCCAGACCAAGACTGACACGCAGACAGCCGTGATCAACCAGCACCGTCCCCACCAGCATCCCCAAATCCACTGCCTTCAAGAATCCCAAGTCCAGACCCAGTGCCACTGCCGCTTCCTGATCCCTCTCCACCACCAAGCCCACAGCAAGCCGCTATGTCCGTCCCACCAGATGGTACTAGCCGCCCCAAATGGCCGGCACCAGCCTTCTATACTAGACAAGCAAAAGACCGGGTTCCATTAAGAATCAACTCATCGTTCAACACTGTTCATCGATACATATTCATCTTCTGAATCCAAGATACACATCCCGAAGCGTTCCAGTACTATGCAGCATACTGCAGAGAAAAATGCCTCGAAAAGTTCAATCAATATGATAATAGCCAAGGAGCCAAAACCGTTAACGGACTCAAACGCTGATTCAAAGAATATTTCCTACCTTCTACATCCACTAATACAATCGATGAACAATGGCTTCCAGTAAACAAAACTACCAATGGGAAAACAGTGCAGATAACAGACACAGTTATCAATCTTTAAACCTTCGGAGACAGCTTACCACCAGGAACGATCTCAGACCACGCAGCAAAACAAAGCCTTCTAGACTCCATGGGCATCAAACTTAAGCGGGATGTGAAGCCTGATACCACCTCAGATACATCCTTCGATGAATTAGTTGTGATCGCTGAGACAACAGATCCTATCGCTCACTCCACAGGACGCTATGGTACCAGCAATCAACACTCCAATCCACTATCGAATACAGTCACCCAGCTCAGACTCAAAGACACCAGAAACGACCCCCTAGGACACGATCAACCATTCTCCAACAATACCTCCCAGTATAATAACCTACCACCCCGTGAGAAATAAAGACGCAAAAGCGAAGGAGAATGTTACTATTGTGGAAAGATAGGACACTTCTCCAGCGATTGTTACCAAAGGACAGGAACCCAAAATCATCATTTAGGACGCAACCAGCGAGGAAATGGAAGAAGAGGCGGAACTGAGAGAAGAGGAAAATCTCCCCGTTCCTACCATACCCAGGAAGAAACCAACCATAGCATTGAAGTGACCAATACATCCAACCCTGGAAAACCATCTGGAAACGAAAACAAAGGCCTCGAAGCCTACATTACAGTTGATGGACACAAGGCCAAAACCGTGTTTTACAAAAAAACCAGGAAAGATTACCTCATTTCATGAAAATTTGTATCTACCTTCCAAATCCCTAGCAAAGACCTCGATTCTCCTAACAGTCTAGAGATGGCTGTCAAAGGATCTCACTGCACCATAAACTACAAATGGCAACCAGTCATCCAAGTAGGTGATGAAACTGTTGATATTACTGACGCTCTAGTATGTTCTTTATACAACTATGACATATTCCTAGGAATGTCATACCTTACCACCCATAACGCTATAATCGATTGTGGAACCCATATCATTTGATTCCCCAGAAAAGGAATTACCCGAACCTGCAGCAAAGGAAACAAGTCTCGGTTCTCCGCTATGACAACCTCCGATACCCCTGACTTCATCTCCGAGTTTCCAGTCGTATTCCCAGCCAAGACAATCACCCAACTACTGCTCTTGCGCCAGATTAACCACCACCTTAATCTTATCAAGGGGAAAACGGCATCAAGTACGAAAATGTTGACCGTTCTTGACAACAGCTTCTCTGCATATAGACAAATAATTGATGACTGGAAAGCCAAAAATATCATCTACCCTTACGAAGCCAATAACCCAGTCACCATGTTCCCTAAGCTCAAAGCTAATGGCGAAATCAAACTCCTAGCAGACCTAGTACAGGGAAATGATATCACAATCAAGAACTATAACACAATTCCAAATCAGTCCATGATTCCCACAACTGTGGCCAGAGCCCAATACCGATCCACTATCGATCAAGCAAACTGATCTCTCCAAATTGGAGTAGCCTCTGAAGATGAAACACACAACACTATTAATACACCCTTCGGAACCTTGGCATGCAGGATAATGCTGCAAGGGGATACCGATGGTCCCTCCACAGCTATGCTAGTTATGGAATATGTCCTTTATGGACTCATAGGAATAACAGTTTGGGCATACCTAAACGATATTACAATCTTCTCAGACTCTTTTGAAAAGGATATTCGGGTTATCCCCCAGGTCTGTCAGAGATTACAGGAGTATCACATCACAGCATCCCCATCAAAATGAAATCTCCTCGCCGATAGACTACTGCGGTTGGGACCTGTCATAGACCACCAAGGAATCCATGTAGATCCTAAGAAAACAAGAGGAATCCAGGATTGACACACCCCCAAATTGAAAAATGAATTATAAACTTTTATTGGGGTTGTAATATATGATGCACAATTCCTACCATACGTTGCAGCAGCTAGCACCAGTAACCGGTACAGGTTACTGTTTGGTTTCGAGTATCGTTTGATACTCAGTATGTTTGATGATTGAGTTTGATACTCATGATGTTTTATGTTTGGTGTCGAGTATTGTTTGATACTCAGTATGTTTTGGTTATTTTGTCAAGGTATCGTGTGATACTTGATATGTTTTATGTAACGTTTCAAGGCTACCGTTTTGGGAGTCTTTATGCTTATCGTTTTCAAGGCTCTGCTTAGCCTGACAAGTGTATTTAAGACCTGCTATTCTCCGGACTTAGAGAGAGCAGACTTCGACAGACCGAGTTTTCAATATACTTGGTTGAACAATTACTTCTTCTGTTCGCTTCGAGAATCCAAGATAGACCAAACATACTTAGCTATAAGGAACTACTTGGTAGTTGCAATATAGTAAGAAGTTTGTTGCAACAACTTAGTCTAAGCCTCCGGTACTTAGTCTCGTTTTATACCGCACTTTGGTATAGAGATAGTATCATTACCCTATCGATTCCCGCCACCACCCAGGAGGCGGTTACAGCACCCCACTATTGGATCTGCTGCCCCGAAACGACTTTGAATGGAGACCCCTGCATGATGAAGCGTTTCAACAAGTCAAACACCTAGCCAAAAACATTACCACACTCCGCCCGATTGACTATCAATCACCACATCCAATATACCTCTTCAATGATGCTTCAAAGTTGGACCCGGGGCATGGATAGGCTAAGGAATCCTACCTGAGACAGCACACCCTGCAGGATGCCATACCTGAAAATTTGCAACAAGTCAGCTACACTACCGTGTACATGAACTGGATCTCCTCGCTATAGTGGATACAGTCTGGTCATTTCACCCCATGGTTCATGGTACCAGATTCACGGTGGTAATGGACAACAAAGCGCTTTCATTGTTCCTGTCAGAGAAAAAGCTCCCTTAGGGCCAGACAAGATGGATGATGTTCCTCCATTTTTACGATTTCGACATCAAACACTGACCAGAATAGGACAATGTCCTGGCAGATGCCCTCTAAAGGATATATCAAGCAAGAGAAGCAAGCGCTGACATGATCCTAGTTGACCCCACTGAGAATGAAGCCATAAAAGGGCCCTATTCCGCCATGACCAGCAGCGTCAAACACAATCTCCAGCTCGCTCACACTCTGGATGCAATTAAAGAACCTTCTTCCTTCTCCCCAACACCTCTTGACCCCTTTTCCATACCCAAACATCTATCAATGTAGAATGTTGAAGATGTCCCGAACCTAGAATCGCCCAAGGAGAAGGAAAACGATCACAAGCAAGGTTCTTTTGAAAAAGGACTTCATAAGATGCCACCCACCCTTGAGGTAAATATCAACGCCATACAAAACAACAAAGCCAGCACCCAAGGACAACCTCATTACCCTACCAAAACCGGAATTCTCATTCTAGCAGCTCACACAGAGCTTGCTGCACTTGCGTCAAGAATTCACAGCCCTTCAAACCAGATAGAATAATCTTTAGGCCTTAACGCTATCACCAACTGCTTTGGCAGAATTCATGACTCCATTACCAAACAGGAATCAATTGCCCTCCCACGCCCAGGATACCAGACTACCCCATGTGTTCCCGCTTCCGGTGCTCCCAGAGATGAGTTGGAACAATTTCTTATGTATACAGAACATAGAGCCAAACACGGGGGACAGTGTGTATCGGACGAATATGAATCCCATATGGAAGGAAAAGACCACCACCACTACCCTCCTGGACCTTGCCATGTCCGTACCCCTAGCCCTCTCTATTCCACCTCATGCTTTATTACTCCCCACCACGCAAACCGAAGATATGACAATCGATGGACCATCTCTCCTGCCTTCACCGATGATGATGGATATCCAGTCTTCCATACGATAATCAACAAGGATAGTGGACCAACCTCAAACCATGCCAGTCAGGAAGAAGACTTACCGGTCCCTAATGCCCCTGTCAATTACGATGACCCTTTCCCTGACCACCCCTCCAGAGCCCTTGATATTCTCGCCTTCCAGCTCTCCCAACACCTCAAAGGCAAGTGGTATAACAGCCTTCCAAAAGCCACAGCCTCAGACCCTCTCCATGGCATGGTCAGCAAAAGCCCCAACCATCCAAGTTGGATCCTTATTAATGGACTTGTTCTTAAAAGAAGGGGGGATGACAGTGTCGACTGTCAATATGTCCCCGATGAAGCAGGCTATGAAGGAAGCAACCTCTGGAGCGAAATCATCCGAATCACCTATAAACAAATTGCCCACATGGGAGTATACAAATGCATCAAATACGCCTCCAAACATCTCTGTTGGATGTCTACGCGAAGTGCTTTCAAAGACTATATTCGCAGATGGCACCCTTGTCAGATCAACAAAAAACCTACTACCCTCCCTGACGGAGTTGTGACCGTTCCCCCTGTCCCCAGAGAACCATTCTCTTCGTTTGCAATAGACTTTGCAGGACAATTCCCTAATGACAACAAGAAGGAACTAATTCTTGTTGTGTTGGATCCCTTCACTGGGTTCACCTACCTCATTCCAGTCTCCCGGAACATCACAGCATTGGAAACTGCTAACATCCTCATTGAAATAATCTTCTCTGTCCATGATTTACCTGACTTAATCGTCTCGGATAGAGACCCCAAGTTCACCGCCCGCGTGTTGATGTAATTCCTGGTTAATATGAATAAAATGATCTCTACATTGCTAGCGGTAATAATCACCAGACTTATGGCCCGACAGAACGCAGGATCAAAAAAGTACGCCAATATGTCCACAATTTCGTTCATCCCCAGGGCACCGACTGGACTCGCCACCTTCCGCATGTTCAAACTGCTATCAATGCTGCTCCTGGCGATTTATCTGAACTCTCACCATTTGAAATTACCTTAGAACGAATTATAAAGCTCCTCCCTAGTGTCAAAGTCCTTCCTACCCCTGTCCCCCTCCTGATAACATAGTTTCTCAAATCATGAAAAACCAGGAGCTTTCAGAACTGCGCTCCAGAAAGCACGAGCTGGTCAAACAACTACTAGCCAGAAAAGGCGGAAAGAAGGACCATCTATTACCCCAGGAAAAACAGAAGTTACTCTTAGAGCCGAAATCTATGCGCACAAGATTGGACGAAACCACAGATTAGTTAGACCCTCGTTAGGGCCCTTTTCAGTCACGGAAGAACCTGATAGCCAGGACAACTACCAACCCAACCTCCCCCCTATAATGCCAGGCATCCACCAGTGGATTCCTCGCAGCCATCTTCAAATCTACCACAGACCAGACCTCAAAGCTTTCCCCGGCCTCCCTGAGCCCAGGTCCAAAGAACCTGTCACCATCAATGCCTCGGGACAAGAAGTATGAGAAGTTGAAAAGGTTCTGAAAGATCGAATTTACCAAAAGCAACGCCAATTCCCAATCCAGTGGAAAGGCTATGACGAAATTGAAGCTACTTGTGAACCTCTCGACGCCCTTGAAGGCGTCAGTACCGCCCTTAGCACTTACTGGTTTGACACCTATAAGGAAACCATTCCCTTCCACCCCCCCTGGACACATACCGAATGTTGGCCACCTTGGACGGTCCAGACACCTGTATATGTTCCTATATAGTCAGAGCTTGATCCTGCCGGATTCAGGACACCTATCCAAGACTCTGACTACTATGAGACCAAAAAATATTACACTATTCCTTCCCTCGATGAGTCTGAAATGGAAACCTAACCGATTTTGAGTACCTCTAATTTATTTCTTTCTCTGTTAGGGGGAATGTAACGGAATTTACTATTATCACTATTATTGCTTAACATGGAGTTGGATATCGCCTATTAGGATTTCCCAGTAACGAGCAATTCCTTACCTTGTACCTTCCCTATTGTTATAGTTTCCTATTAGGTAGTACTTTCCATGGTTCGCTTATTACTACCCTTCCTTCCTTGTAGCCAATTGGGACACCTCATGCTTTCTACTATGTATCACTGGTTTAGTACATTAGTAGTGATCCCTTACTTGTTTGAATCCATTACTTGTTTTGTTAGTTATATCCTGTCGGCTCTACACATTTGTTCTAGGACTTAGTCGATTGCACTTCTACTTTAGCGTAGCTTAGCATTCGCGTTTGGACAGGATATTGGTTATGATTTATTTGTATTTAAAGAGCTCAATATCCCCTCAGGATTCGGACTCTCAAGTCTCACAGGAACCCTCACTTTTTAATATACTAAGTTGAACAGTCACTTTACTATTTCTTAACCTTTGTTATATCTCTTGTAAAGATTTCCATCAACGCTTCTGCTCCCTGTCCTTACAGTATCGCCGGATCTCCCCCTGACAATCTCGCCATACTCAGGAGCAGGTTACAGTTGGCCTGGCATAGTTTGTATTCTTTAACTAACCCCCTGAAATCCTTTTTCATCTGTGGCCAATTGAATTATTCAGATGCCTAGCTAAGATTTCTATCAGCACTGTGGTGTAAGTTGGTATGGATCCCACTAAACATTAATTCTCTGAGTTTCGCCCTTGTGATTGAATCTCGCTTGGGGATGTAGAGGCAGTCCTCTCCTCCTCGACCAGTGGCCTAGAGTAGGCCATTTTGAATATGGGAGTGTTGTTTCCCTTTTCTTTGCGAGCTATTGTGACACTCTTGAAACAATTAGTAGATAGGGTCGTTCCTATACCCTTTGACTATCAGCTTCCTCCAGATAGTATCCATCTCGTTCAGATCTTGAACAACACGTCCTGCATCCACGGTTCGATCCTATGTGGTGACGTCCCCTCTCTTGTCTTCCACGATACCATTATTTACCTGGTAGAGATTTGTGTGGTGGTGGGGTAGCTTTAGTGGTTCACTAACTTGGATAATGTTGTTTGAAAATTGTGGACATTAATGTAGGGGGTTGGCTAGTTGAGTGTCTGCGGGTCTTATGCACTAGACACTCAGGGCTTACGGAGGGGACATGGCTGGTAGTAGAGCCAAGACCTTCATGCACATCAGGAAAATCAACTTTGACTCCGGACAAGCCATATCCGGCCCTGGCGTCCTATGTGTCTTGGTTGTCCAGACTCTCTTTGCAGATCCTGTCTTGCATAGAAGGCATCTGGACGGGCCTTTCCCCATCCCCAAGCCCGCTCCATGCTTCTCTCGGACGATTGCCTTCCACGAGCGTCCCCCAGTGTACTTTTTGTCTCTGGCCTCCGTACTACCTATAGAAAAATATCCGCATTGGGTGCCACCCTCACCACTTCCAAGTTCCAGCAGCGTAGATCTGGCCACTCCCATTCCAGTAGCCTTCATGCGTACGCTCTCTCGCATCTCCATTGTATAGGTAATGCTTACCATCTACGGAGAATAGCCTGGTTGTTACGATGTGCTTAGGCTAAACCTAGCTACCCATCATTTGTTCTAATAGAAGATATGGGTCATGGCTAAGCTCTGTGGTATGCAATTGTGTAATATTCTCATTAAATGACCAGAAGTTGCTCTTCTCCTCCTCAAGGGGCCAGGTGGAAGCTCATTGTTTCAGGAAGGGATTGCCCCCCAAAGTGACCGGCATCACTTTCGCCGCATCCATATTTCATTAAACCTGTATAGATTTCTCATGTAGTACTCATGCGGCCTTGTTGACACTACATATAAACTCTACCCTATTTCATAGAATAATTTAATATTATTACTATATATTATAAAACGTCCGCAGATTAATCTTATGATTCACTATCCAGGGCCCCTGACTACTAGGAATTGCATGCGGCTGTCCAAATGCTGCCTATATACCGACTATTCGCAGGACTCTACTAGTCGACCGATTACCGTGTTGTATATGTCTGCTTAGCAGGTGAAATCTAGCACCATCCATTGGATCAAGAACCCGAACCAATACCAGCCGCTAGAGTCCTACTGCTTTGCTGGGAACACATCTGTCCCAAATGGTGACCACAGATGGCAGAACTTCACCTGACTAATGGTCATTGGGCATGGATTACTTAATTTTTACACTATGAGATCAGTTCACTCAGCGGGTTTCATATGACGAGACGGTGGGGTTTCATTGGTGTATAAGTAATGTTTGTTAAATGGACAATCCGCTTGTTTGTGGTCATGTGATTTATGGATTTCCTGCATGACTCGTTTAGGGTACCTGACTTGTTTATGAGTTTTGATTAGTTTAGCTATGTTGCACAGTTGACCCATCAGAGTGATCTAATGGGTTTCCTACTATAACTCACTGGGAGTCCAGACTTGCGAGAGCCGGAACATGGGTGGCATAGGGTTAGCCTTGAGAGAAGGACCGCCATACAAAGGCACATTCGGGAAAATAGAGTTGGGGTACCAACAATTTCCACTAAACCGCCAGTGATTGAAATCCCAACACCATGAGACCCAAGTAGCAACATCCCTCTGCCCCATCCTCTCAGGGAGCTGCACCCTCACTCTCCCTAAGCTGTACCCGTTCTTCCCACCTTACTTCCCTCATCATCTCCTTAGGCTTTGGCACCATTGCTCCTAGAGATCCTTTGCCTCTCACTGCGCCTCTTTTCGTGCCCGTTGTTCACCTCCACGCTTAGCGCTTGGAGAGACGCCAATACCCTATTGGCTATGTTACAGCAAGCTGGGACGACAGTTCCTAGTAGGGGAAAACCTTTCAACAGGCCACGGTCGAGTTCGCCATTCTGTTCACTACATTCAGAGGCTGACTAGACAGACACGGACAGAGTTACCGATTGTTCCTAGGGTTAGTAGGTCCAGCCCTGGTGGAACTGCTCCCGTCTTGTCCCCTTTTTCGGTTACCGCTACCATTCACTCACTTAGCTTACACCCAACTGCTATCTCACCTTCCCGGCTGCCTTTTCACTGTCGCAGCACTAGGTCTCGCTCAGTCATCATATTGCACTACCTCACTGGCAGATCTCAATGCCTTGTGGGTCTTAAGTAATTCTTGCCTGATCACGTTGTTTTGTGGTCCCCCGCTTCCCCTTTGTTCTTCTCTCGATGTTGTTACATGGGTTTCTTCGTCTTTACAACTAGGATTTCATGTGTGGGTGTCCCCGGCAAACCCTTTCCGGAAGATTCCTTCCCCTTTCTTGAATTGATTTCTTTCCTGGACCGCGTTGGCTAGTGCCGGTTGGATTTTTTATTTGATGTGTCCGGTGTGCGTTTGGTTTCGTCTCAGGGGGACTTGGGTCAATGTCATTTTCCCTGGTGCTGGGAGGTTCTGGTGTTGATATATTAGTTTTTTGTTGCTATAGATCGTGCTTCACGCATGTTTTGTAACTTAAACAAATACCAATGATAAAAAACAAGGGTAAAGGTAAAAAAAGTATTGAGGGAGGGGCCCCAGGGCTCCAGAGGCTTGTGCACCATGTCTGAACATCTGGCGTCCGGGGCCCTCTTCCCGGGCATAGCAGCTACGCTAACGGAATCTACCATTCTTGCTATTATTCCTTAATATGACATTCGATATTGTCTCTTGGGATTTTCCTAGTAACAAATCATTTATTACGCTGTACCCTCTTTATTGTTATAGTTTCCTCTAAGTTGGTAGTTTCCTTAGTTCGCTTATTACTATGTCGCGTTCCTTGAACCCAGTTGGCAAATACTATGTATTACTGGTTTAGTCCATTAGTAGCGAGTCCTTACTTGTTTGATTCCATTTCCTGTTTTGTTAGTTATATCGTCTCGCATATATATCTTTGCTTTGCAACTTAGTTGTTTTCCCATCTAGCTTAGCCTAGGCGAGCATTCTCGTTTGGACAGGATATTATTCCGTATTAATTTGTATTTAAAAAGTTCGAGATCCCATAAGAATTAGAATTCTCAAGCCTAACAGAAACCCTCACTTTGAATACACAAAGTTAAACAGTCACTCAACTAGTTTCTAACTATTCTTATATATCGTGTAGAGATTTCGATCAACGCTTCTCCTCCCTGTTCTTATATTATCGCCGGATCTCCCTCTGGGAATCTCGCGATAGTCTGGTGCTGGTTCCATTTTTGCAACAAGATTCAAGTTCAACCTCTGATCTTCGGCACAGGACTGAGCACCCTTTGCCTCCCTTGACCCTGCAGTACAGGTAGCCCTCAGTGTTCCTTGCAAGGCCTAACGCAGACTGCTGCCGAGACCTGCTCACCACAGATTGCAACCATTTTGCTTCCAAGAGACAAAAAGGACGCCTAGCCAAAGCTCATACAGCGCCAGTAGGATCCTTATCTGAGAGCAAACCTGCCGCTCCACTAAAGAAGCCAGCCCCACCACCCGAACTAGTGCCACCCCCTAGCCGAAGCGTAAGACGAAGACTCCTGAGAATCCGAAATACATGGGCCATATTAGAACCCAAGCCACAATCCACACAATCCCCCAGACTTCAAGGAGGGCAAAGCGCCACAACACCAACATATCAAAGAAATACCTGACCCAGAACCACTTCATTAGAAGGGAGCACCCAAGCCTGACTCGGACCAAGATTAAGACTCAGACAGCCCTGATCACCCAGGACCAGCACCACCAGCATCCCCAAGTCCACCGCCTTCAGGAAACACAAGTCTAGCCCTAGCGCCACCACTGCCTCCTGATCTCTCTCCACTACCATGTCAACATCAAGCCGTTATGAGACTACTACAACATGGCACCAGCCCCCTCAACTGACCAGCACCATGCTTGTACACTAGGCAAGGAGAGCCCCGAGATCCATTAAGAATAAACTCTTGGTTCAATAAAGTTGATTGATCTATATTCAGCTTTGGCATACAGGGTACCGACCCTGAGGTATTGCAGTACTATGGACCCTACTGCAGACAAAAGGCCCTTGCAAGATCCACTCCATAGGACAATAGCCAAGGAGCCAAAACCATTAACAGACTCAAGCGCAATTTGGAAGCATATTTTCTACCTTCTACATCCTCTGATCTCATCTATGAACAATGGCTTGCAGTAAAACATACTACCAATCGGAAAACTCTGCATATAACAGACATAGTTATCACTCTTGAAACACAAAGAGACAGCTTATCCCTAGAAACTACCTCAGACTACTCAGCAAAAGAATGCCTTCTACCTGCCATGGAAATCGAACTCAAGCCAGATGTGGAACCCGATATCACCGCAGATACATCCTTCGATGAGGTAGTTGAGATTCCTCAGAAAAGAGAGGGTATGGCTCACTCCACAGAACTTTCTTGTACCATGAATCAATACACTAATGCAGTATCGAATGCAGTCACCCAGCCCGGATCTAAAGATAGAAGAAACAATACCTAAGAACACCCACAACTTTTATCTAACACTACGTCCTAGTACAATAGAGTACCACCCCATGAGAAAGAAAGAGCAAATGTGGAGGTGCATGTTAGTATTGGGGAAAGAGAGAATACTTCTCTAGTGATTGTTACTAAAAGCCATCAAACCAAAATAGGCATCAGGGGTACAACCAAAGGGGAAACAGAACAAGAAGAGGAACTCAAAGGAGAGGACAACCTCCTGATTCCTACCATACCCAGGAAGAAACAAACCATGCCATCAAATTCACCACTACATCCAACCCTGTAGGACGCTGTGGGAAACGAAAACAATGCCGTTGAAGCCTACATTACAGTCAATGGACATAAAGAAAAGACCTGTTCGACGCAGAATGATGGGAGATAACTTCATTTCAGGCACATTCATATGTACCTTCCAAATCCCTACCAAAGCGCTCAACACGCCTATCAATCTAAAGATGGCCGTCCAAGAATTCCGCTCCCCTATAATCTAAAAATCCAAACAACTCATCAAAGTAGGTGATGAAACCGGTAATATTACTAATGCTCTAGTAGGTTCGGTCGACAACTACGAGATATCCCCAGGAATCTGATACCTTACCACCCATAATGCTATAATCCATTGTGGAGACTCCATCATTTCATTCCCAATAACAGAAATTTTCCTCACTTGCAGGATAGGAAACATCGCTAGGTTCTCTCCAATGACAACCTCTGATACGCCTGGATTGATATCCCAGTTTCCTGACGTCTTTCCAGGCAAGAAGAGTATTAAACTACCGCCCTTGGGCCACATTAACAACCAGGTTAATCTCATCAAGGGGATAACAGCACCAAGTCCAAAAATGTTCCTGGATCCTGACAAGATCCTGCCTGCCTACAGACAAATTATTGAGGACTGGAAAGGGCAAAATATGATCTACCCTTGCGAAGCCAATAACCCACTCTACATGTTCCATAGGCTGAAACCCAATGGCGAAATGAGACTCCTAGCAGACATAGTACTCAGAGGCTGTATCACAATCAAGAATGATAGCCCTATTTCCAATCCGTCGATGATTCTCAGAACTGTGGCCAGAGCCAAATACCGATCTACTATCCAGCTATCAAACTGGTACTTCCAAAGTCAAGTGGCACCTGAAGAGGAAAATCTCAAGACCATGAAAACATCTTTCAGAAGCTTTGCATGCAAGATGATACTGCAAGGAGATAGCAATACACCCTCCACAGCTATGCGAGTTATTGCGTATGTCCTTGATGGACTCATAGAAAAAACAGTTTGGACCTAGCTAGATGATATTACCTTCTTCTCAGACTCCATTGAAACCCAGGTTCGCGATATCCACCAGGTCTGTCAGAGATTACAGGACCACCATATTAGAGCCTCCCCATCCAAATGCAATTTCTTCCCCGAGAGGCTACCCCTGTAAGGAAATGTTAGAGACAACCAAGGAGTCCCTGCTGAATCTCAGAAAATTGGAGGAATCCAGGCCTCGAACAACCCCCAAATCGAAAAAGGAATTACCAACTTTTATTGGTAGTGTAATATATGATAGACAATTCCTGCCGGAACCTCAGGACAGATCGCGCCCCACTATCGGTTCTGCTTTCCTAAAACAAATTTGAATACCCCCCCCTGCATGAAGAAGTGTTCCAACAAGTGAAACACCTAGCTAAAAGGATTACCACACTCCGCTCAATTTTCTATCACTCACGCCACCCAATTTACGTCTTAACCAATGCTTGTAAAGTTGGACCAGGAGCATGGATGAGCCAATGACCCACACGTGAGGAGACTCACCCTGCAGCATTCCATTGTGGAAAATTTGCAAGAAGTCAGCTGGACTACGCTGTGCATGACAATGAACTCCTCTGTATATTGGATACTCTCCAGTCATTTCACCTGATACTTTATGGTACCAGGTTCACACTGTTAACGGACAACAAACCGCTTTCATTCCTCCTATCACAAAAAAAGTCACCCTTACCGCCACACAAGATAGCGAATGTTTCCTCAATCTTATGGTTTCGACAGCATAAGGGGAGCTGGAAAGGGCAATGTCCATGCCGATCCCCTCTCAAGAATATTTGACGAATGAGAAACCAGCGCGGATATGATCCTGGTTGACGCCACTAAGAAGAAAGCTATAACGGGAACCTATTCCGCAAAGACCAGTACCGTCAAATACAACCTCGACCTCCATCACACTCTAGTTCCCGTTAAAGAACTTCCTTTATTCTTCCCAACACCTTTTGAACACCTTTCTATATCCCAACATCTCGCAACGTGGAACATTCAAGATGAATCTATCCCAGACGCCCCCAAAGAGAAGGCAACGATCACCACTCAGGTCCTTTTGAACAAGGACTTCCCAAGATGGCAGCCACTCTTGACGAAAGTATCTACACCATGTGGAGAAATCAAGCCAGCACCCACAGACAACCTCATGACCCTAACAAAACCACAATTCTTATTCAAGGAGCTAAATCACATCTTACAGCACTTGCGTCAAGAATGTACAGCCCTGCAAAGCAGATCGAACAAGCTTTATCCCTTAACGCTGTCAGCGAGTGCTTTGGAAGAATTTATGACACCATTACCAAACTGGAATCAATTGTGGTGACCAGCTCGGGATACAAAACTACGCCAGGTTTACCCCTTCAACTACTCTCAGAGATGAGTTGCCACATTTTCGTTTGGCTACAGGGAATTGAGCTAAACACTAGGCACAGTGTGTATGTGACGAATGTGAATTTCATAAGGAAGGAAAAGACCGCCACTACTACCCCGCTTGACCTCCCCATATCCCTGCCTAGCCCCCACTATTCCACCTGATGCTTGATTACTCCGCACCAACCAAACTGAAGATATGAGGATCGATGGGGTATCCCTCGTGCCTTCACCGATGAAGATGGATATCCAGGCTTCCGTACCATAATCGACAAGGATAATGGAATATACTCAACACTTGCCGCTCAGTAAGAACACTTTCCAGTCCCTGATACCCCTGTCGATTACCAGGATCCTTTGCCTGACCTGCCCTCTAGAGCGCTTGATGTTCGCACCTTCCAGCTCTCCCGGGAGCTTACATGCAAGTGGTATAACAGCCTTCTAAAAGCCAGAGCCTCCGATCCTCTCCATGACATCATCAGCAAGAACCCCAAGCATGACAGTAGGATTCTTATTGAAGAACCTCTTCTTAAAATAGGGGAGAATGACTGTTGAGAGTGTCCCCATTTTCCCCAGGAAGCAGACTATGAAGGAGGCAACATCAGGAGCGAAATGATTGGAATCACACGTGAAGAAATGGCCCATATAGGAGGACACAACTGCTCCAAATACAGCTCAAAGATTTGTATTTGATGTCCGAGAAAACTGTTTTCAAAGACTATATTAGCGGATGTCTCCTTTGCCAGATCAACACGTAACCTACTACCCTGCCTGACGTACTTGTGACCCCGGTTACTGTCTCAAGTGAACCCTTCTCTTCCATTGCAATAGACTTTGCAGGAGCCTTCCTTAGCAACAACAAGAATGAACTAATTTTAGTTGTCTTGGATCGCTTCACTGGGTTCGCGTACCTTATTACATTTCCACAGAACATCACAGCAGTCGAAACTGCTGACCTACTCATGGAACACATCATGTCAGTCCTTGGTTTCCCTACATCAGGATAATGTTGGAGCGTGGTGCAAGTTGGTCCTGAACCCTCCTGGTCCACCAAGGGGGGTTGGGGTCCGGTGGTCCACCTAGTCCACTCTGATCCATTCTGATCCCCACTTTTGGAAAATTTAGCGAAAATGTAGACCAGGGTGGATCAGTGTGGACCAGGAGGACCAGGGGGACCATGACCCCCCTTGGTGGATAAGGACTGGTTTTTCCATTTTGCTGATGTACTTCTATCGTCTGAGATATAGATATACTAAATTCACCTCCCCCTTCCTGATGCAATTCCTAGCTTATATGAAAATTGATACTAAGCTGGCTACCGCTTATTATCACCTGAGCAATGGCCACACAGAAGGCAGAATCATAACAATACACCAATACCTGCGCAATTTCATTAACCCCAAAGGCACCAAGTGGACTCGCCATCTATCTCATAATCAAACCACTCTCCATGCTGCTCCTGATGATTCATCTGAACTCTGACCATTTGAAATTCCCTTTGGAGGAATTATCAATCTACTCCCTAGTGGCAGAGTGCTCTCTTCCGTCATCCCCTCGGCATATAAGATAGCTTCTCAAATCATGAAAAGCCGGAAGCCGCCTGAACCGCACTCCTGAGAGCAAGATCTCGCTATACTGCCACAAGCCAGAGAGGCGCCAAGAAGGACCACCTAGCACCTCAGACAAAGCGGAAGTTACTCTCGGATCAGAACTAAATGTCCCCGAAATTGACCCCAACCACAAGTTACTCGGACCCTGGTTAGGACCCTTTGCAGTGTGTGAAATACCTGACAAACACGATAACTACACACTCAACCTCCTTCCCATCATGCAAGATATCAACCCTTGGATTTATCGCAGCCACCGCTGAATCTACCTCAGACCAGACCACCCTGCTTTCCCCGGCCTGCCTGAAGCCAGTTTCAGACAACCACTCACCATCGATCTCTCAGGAGAAGACGAATGAGAAGTTGACAAGGTTCTCAATGAGTGAAACTATCGAAAGAAACACAAGTTCCTAATCTATTCGAAAGGCTATGACGCAATCGGAAGCTACTTGTGACCCTCTTGATGTCCTTGAAGGAGCCAATAGTGCTCAAAGACCTTACTGGTTTGACACCTATAACAAAATCACTCCCTTCCACCTCTCCTGGACTCATAACCAATGTTGGTCTGCTTTGACCCTCCAGACACGTGAATACATCCCTTTATCGACAGAGCTTGAACCTGATGGATTCTGGACACTAATCTAACACTTTCACGAGTCTGAACCCGAAACCTGTTACAGCCTTCCTTCCCTAGACGTGTCTGAATGGAAACCTAAGGGAAATTAAGTACCTTTTCATTTATTTATTTTTCTGTTAAGGGGAATCTAATGAAATATATTATTATCGCTATTCTCTCTTGACATGACGTTGGATATTGTCTCTTAGGATTTCCCAGTAACAAACTATTCCTTACCTTCTATCTTCCATACTGTTATAGTTTCCTATTAGATGGTAGTTACCTTAGATCGCTTTTTACCCCCTTGTTTTCATTATACTCAATTGGGAAACCCTATGGTTCTTACTATGTATTACTGGTTTAGTACATTAGTAGCGATCCCTTATTCGTTTGATTCCATTACTTGTTTTGTTCGTTATATCCTGTCCTATCTACACCTTTGTTTTATAATTTAGTGGTTTTCACTTCCACTTTAGCGTAGCTTAGGACTATCATTTGGACAGGATATTGGTCATAATTTTTTTGTATTTAAAGAATTCAAAATCCCCTAAGGATTCCGACTCTCAGGCCTCACAGGAACCCTCTCTTTAAATATACTAAGTTGCACAGTCACTCTACTAGTTCCTAATCCTTGCTATATCTCTTGTAGAGATTTCCATCAACGCTTCTCCTCCCTGTGCTTAGAGTATCACCGGATCTCCCCCTGGGAATCTCGCAATAGTCTGGAGCAGGTTACATAAATACACTTGTCAGACTAAGTGGACCCTGATAAATAATAACTATCAAGCCTTTGAAATAGTAGCCCTGAAACCTTTTATAAACATATCAAGTATCAACTACAATTACTTGACCCCATAACCAAAACATACTGAGTACATCAGCAAAAATAATCCTTGGCACCTGGTGCACCCACTGCGTCTGGCGCACCTAGCGCACATAACGTCAACCGCGAATCAGGACGCAACCACTTAAACTAATTATCACTGGGCGCAACTTGCGCAACACCAGATCTTCAGGGCATCACCTGGTGCAACACCATATCTTCTGGGCATCACCGGGGCACCATCATTTTTGCCAGGCACAACCTGATACGCAACCTAATCTTCAGGATTCACTCTGGAAACCCGTCAAGGGTCCCCCCTTTGCTTTCTGACCTGGGTCACAATATATTTTACACTCATATAGTCCATTTAGATAGTC
>Ga0307507_10005379_pt1 | contig 21124 bp, 23 predicted proteins | sample 7_EM_MG_FD_207223 | JGI IMG/M metagenome (GOLD analysis project Ga0307507, IMG submission 207223) | Populus trichocarpa ectomycorrhiza microbial communities from riparian zone in the Pacific Northwest, United States - 7_EM | ecosystem: Host-associated > Plants > Roots > Unclassified | place... | reverse complement strand
GATCTTTGTATTGAAAGTAAATAGCATGAAAGAACTTAGATGGTTGCGTGAAGAACCCAAATCTCCTGCCCCGAGGGTGCCCTTATATAGGGGTTCTTCCCTCAACCCTAACCCTGCGCGACTCATCCCCTCGCGTCACGCGACTCCTGACTCATAATGAGTCATAGTGTGAAATCCATCAGCTGACTCGTTCGAGTCAGCTGCGCCCTATCTCGCAACCAATCAAAACTCATAAAACAAGTCATGTGCCCTAACGGGGTCACATGCGCAAAACCCATGACTCATAACTATGAGTCATGTGCGAAATACATAAACCACATGACCACAATCGTGCGTCATGTCACAACCACATGACCACAATCGTGCGTCATGTCAAATATCAACCAATAACAATAACCCAATTACACGCTATTGCGTCGTCATGTGAAAACCTATGAGTCAACTGATCTCATAGTGTGAAAGATAACAAACCGATGACTAATAACTCTTAGTCATGTGAAAGTCTGCCTTGCTTAGTCACCGTTTGTGACACTTAAGTATGAGTATTCACTATATTCCCTCCCCCCTGGCATCTGTACAGTACCAATATTAATCTCTACGCAGTGAATTCAGGTACCCATTCCAGATTGATGTCTGGCAAGCAAGTACCGCTCGCTGATATCCTCTTTGCCAGGAACAAGCTACTCATACAATAAGTCACTATTGAGCGCTCTACGACATTTTCGGCTCTACCGCTCTTCCATATCTTTGGTATTATATTTTACTTAACGGAATCTACACTAGAAAGATCACTGACATGATCGGCGGTAGCCTGCCTGTCAGTAGAGAGAACAGGATTAGAGGATTGAAAGCTACCGGGCCAGGTATCCACTATTTAGTGCCGGACACACTAAAATTACTGGTGGAGACAGAGAGAGGCATCCAAGCCCAGAAGATGTGCCATTTGGTTTGTTACAGTCAATCCTGAGCAGCATACAGGAGCGGTGTTCAGCCGATACTATCTGGCTTGCTGGGATTGACCTCTTTCCGGCCAAGCAACATTTTTACCACTTCGTCACGTCCATCCTCTGCGGTGTCAGTGAGTGGTGTTTAGCCAATATAATCAGGCTCATCGGAGTTGACTTCTCCTCGCCCGCGTAAGATTTTCACCAATCTGTCATGTCCCTTCCAAGTGGCCAGCAAGAATGGTGTATTGCCGTAATAATCTGGCCCACTGGGGTTTAGACTGTGTGAGCCCTCAGCGAGGCAACACCCTCAGCGAGACGAGGCAAGATTTGGCAGCAGCAATTACCTGCGTTTAACTACAATAGCAGGCCAAGCCGTGCCGCGCCTCGCTGAGGGTGTCGCCTCGCTAAGAGTTTACAGAGTCTACCTCTTTCTGATCAGGTAGTATTTTCACAATTCTCTAATCTCCATAGAGAGCGCCGATAAGAGTGGGGTATTGCCGGAACCATTTGGCCTGTCGGAGTTTACTGGTTCCTGCCTGAGGAGGATTTTTACTACTTCACCAAATCCGGGTTCCTATTTCCAGAGGAATTGGATGACAAGGTCACCATTGCTGAAGTTGTGCTCTTTAGTATTTACAGATGGTGAATCTCCTCTCTCTAATCGCCCCTACTGAGGCAAAAATGTGACTAAATGAAATGGCAAAATAGTACTAAGGCAGAAGTCCTCTTCAATTCCGTGTACCCGGAATCTTACAAGGACTGGAACTACCTCAAAGTAACCCCTCACCCACTCCCCTATATCCGCTCAGATAAGTTTAGTGAAGAAGTGTAGGTGCTCGTTATCCTTGCTCGGTAGTCTTTAAAAGGCTTCGCCAACGATCCCAACAGTTCGTACACTGCCCAAGACCTCTGGCAACAGCATCCTACCGATCCACTCAAATGGAGATATATCAGTCGTTTCGACGACACTATTGCCCTTTTGAATTGAGAGAAAGCTACCCCTGTTGGTCATGAGGGCTCAGTGAGTACTGCGGTATGGAGATCAATGCTGAATGTTTGATTTATTTGTTTCTATAAGAGATTTTGTTTTCCCTTATCTTTCTCCTAATGCATTGTGCAGCCACATATCCCGTGCGCTGCCAGCCTGTAGTGATACAAAAACTGAAGCTTTAACTACATTTTCCATTAAGCAAAATCCCTTAACTAAGTCCTCTGTACTAAGGACAGATTCATACTCTTTTTGTAACTTTTCCACAGCTTCCTCGGTCTTTGTTTTCTGAATTGATTGAGCTGTAGCACTCATGCGATCTAGTGCTTGAGCAATAGCTTTCCCTGCAGACTTTCGATCTCGCTTCGAGGATAGTTGTGTTGGCTGTTCCCTCTCATAACCATCACTATGCTTCCCATCATCCTCCTCGTCTGGTTTGAATACACTTAGCTTAGCTTTCTTTCCTTCCTTCTTTCCCATTGCACTTGAACTTCTTTTCGTCCTTCCTTCTGAATCCCTATTTTCCACTTGAAAATCTTGCTCACTCACTCCCAGCACCTGTCCGACCACTTTGTCTTCGCCCTCTTTCTCTTCTTCTTGTCCACTTTGCCTATCTCCTACTCTCCTAACCACACTTCCATTGATCTCATGCCACCTGAGTCCATCAACCCCTTCTGCTCTCTCTTCCTTCTCATATCCCTCCGTCCCATCAAAGTCTTTCTTTTGCCGGCCAATCGCTTCATTTTTTCGTAGATGACCCGCCCAGGCTTCCCGTTCTCCTTCTCTCGAGCACCCCTCTCACTAGTCAATAGTCCCTCTCCACCCAAGCCACCCAAGCCAATCCCATCTGATGAACCAGAAAAAGTGTGAATCGTGGTGAGCGCAAATTCACCAGTAGCCGTCATATTTGCACAAAGCTCATGCAGGATCGAATAGTTTGCAATTCCGTGAATTCGAAACTTCTCTGCTGCAGGATGACTTTTGATATAGGTATCCCATACACTATCTGGAGCTGTAGGCACCCCCCTTTCTGTATCCCAACCAAATCCTGAATTGTTTTTAATCGCTGAAAATATATCGTAGTCTTTCTTTAACTATTTTTTTATATAAATTCTACTTAGCTTCTTTCTCTTTTAATTATAATAGAAATAGAAATCTTATTGTCGATATTGATTAACATACATTGGCCCATTTTGACTTTAGTTGTACCACCTCCAAGTCAACATTATCTTCCTTCTTTAATGCACTTCATACGGCTGTCCATGCCTCTTTTTTAAACCCGTTTTCTGCCTTTTTGCCCTGCAATGCCTCCTCCTGCAACACCTTTAGCAAGGTCCGTGTGGTCACCTCAGACCATCTAAACTTTGCCATTCTGCTCGTGGGTTCGGATATTGCGATTTGGAAAGGATGAATAGAATATTCAAGAGGCTTGGCGATGTTTGTAGCACAATCCCTTTTACGAATAATAAATGATTATTATACAATACATCATGCTTACATAAAGCTACAATTCTTGGCAATTTGTTGTGGGTGACCAGACACGACACTCTGACTTCACAATTTACTCAAACCGTCAACTTGTACTTATTGAGGTTTCTTGTTGCAACCCACGTTTTGTGATTATGAAGGTTTGAGAAACCCGGGACAACCAGACGGGCCCTTAACTTGGATGTTCTACCCCCCCCACACAAACCAACCTCTTTTCACCCCTTGATGCCCGCCATTACGCTTCGAGAACTACGGCAGCCAAAAATCTTGGACCTCCTTGAAACCTCTGAAGATGACTTATCTTTAGAAAAGGTTTCGGTGGGGGAATTTCGAAAATGGACCTTAGACAACCCGGAACTGGCGGATAACAAACTTATCCGTTACGAATATAATTTTTTGACGGAGCGTCTAATTGTGAAATGCATGTCGACAGCAACTCACGATTCATTACAAACATTTTTCAACCAGACTTTTTCTGCGTTTCTCGTGGGAAAATTGGGGTTACTGGGTGCCAACCAGTTGTTCACCGTTAGCTCTGGAACGTGTATGTGTTAAATATATCCCCTTAGGAATCTGGCTAACTGTGTTCAGCGTTTGTAGGGTTCGATGGAGATTTCAGTGGTTCTTCCGAAAAAATCCCAGATGCTTTTGTAATGTTGAAAGATAGTAAACTGCCAGCTATCGTGTGTGAAGCCGGTTGGACGGAAAGCTGGGATCAGCTTATGGAAGACACGCGATTATGGCTTTTGTGTACGGAGGGGATAACAAAAATTGTTATTGTCTTATCGTTTGTTGAAACAAAACCAGTTACGGGTGCTGGGTCGGGAGGCGCAACCGGTCATGGGTCTGAAGACGGGACTGCTGCTGGGTCGGGAGGCGGGACTCCTAGTCGGTCGGAAAATGCAACCGCTGATGAGTCTGAAAACGAAACTACTGTTGGGTCCGAAAGTGGAACTGGTTGCGGGTCGGAAAACACAACTGCTGATGAGTCGGAAAGCGAAGCGACTGCTGGGTCAGAAAAGGAAACCACCGGTGGAACCGAAGAGGAGAAAGTTATCGATATGATTGATGAGTCAACCCGGCACCAAGATCTAACTCTAATACTGCAGCGGCTTGACCAAGAATCGAAGTTGGGCAAGCCTTTAATCGGAGAGTTGAAGGCTACTCTTCATGTCTATCGGGCAACAGAAGATCGTAAAGACATAGTTCCATTGTTTAGTACGACCGTCCTCCCTTTGCCTCCGCACGATTACACCGGACCCCGGGAGTTTGAGATCGCTTTGAGAGACATCTTCGGCGATGATGTACCTGAAAGCATGAACCCACAAGATCACATCACTTTTAGTCTGCCTGTACTGGAGGCGCTAGTGTCTGGATCTCTCAAGCATACGAGTTGGTATCGGGCTAATAAGCTGGCAAAAAAGCTTATGAGAGAGGCCGGAGTCTGGGAAGAAGATGAAACGTTCGCGCAGTCCAAGCGCCGGAGACTCGATTGATGTGGGAGAGGGGGACACTAAGTTGTTATGTGTACTAGAAGTATCCGTCATCACGGAATTCAATTTTTCCATCACCCAATCTTTTAAACATTTACACCTTGTTGCTTCCTCCTTTTTCTGGCAGACTAATTAACGGTGTTTTTTTTCTTCTTTCGGTAGTGGAATGATGACGGGACAGGAAGCACATGCTTGCTTCAGTGTTTGTTGACCTCTCCTTAAGGTGCTCCTTCTATCTTTAAGTTCCCTTCCCCTCACTCACAAACTACATCACAAACTCCACCGCGCTTACAGCTTTTGCCTCACTTCTCCACTGATGGTTTACAGAAGACCCTTTCTCCTGCCCGGCTTGGCTTTTTTCCTCTTCCACAGTCTCACAACATCTTCCTCCTCCTTCCCACAGCATCGACAGCCCTCCCACCTAAGATCTCTCCCCTGACACTAATTGAATATCAGTCAACAATTTACCGCATACCACAGGTTTCGCCGCTCCTCCTGGCGAACATCACAAATTTCCGCCGGGCGCTTTTGCTTGAACCCTCTTGCAGGGATTTGCAATGGAATCCTTGCGGATATTAAGACCAAAGTACTGGTTAAAATGGACATATGTACCCCGGCGGCTACAGCACATTCAAGGTCGTTTCAATAGAATCATATGAATCTGTTTTGCTGTTCGTTGGAGAATTGATGGAGTCTGCGTTTGTCGCTTCCATCCTTGCCGTTGGACGGGGCTGTCTTAGGGATCACTGCAGCAGGGCTAAACTCGGCGACAGTCTTAACATAGTCTTCGGTATTGCTTTTGTGGAGACTGGACTGATTACGCGGGCTTCTTGGAGGAGCCTCGGGGGGTTCATCGCCGGTCGCAGTCTCTCGAGCTTCATTAGCGCACACTACTACTGCCTCCAATATGGCAGAGGCAGCTAACACTCCCTTATCGTCAAATCGTTAGAATAACAAATCTGGATCTCGACCTCCCTCTTATCTACATACTCCACTACGCCGCTCCGCGCGCGGTTCCCTTCTTAGTACAACCGTTGACGATGCTTTCCCGCTCAATGCACTGGAACCTGCATTCGCAGAGCTCCCTGAGGCTGTGACTACCCTAGGAGTTAATATGCAAATTATTCATGACAGTTTATCTAGATTTAGTGAGAGCTTCGCTAGTTTTCTCTACGGATTGAACATGGCAAGGATTTTACCGAAGTTTGTATCTTCAAATCTTTCAACCGTATTAGGTTAACCGATTGCCCCACAGGCGCCAATTCTGGAGTCGTTTAAGAGAGCTGAAGAACATGAAGCCACGTTAGGTTTGTTAAACTTCCATTTGGTGGCCCAAGGTGCCTGTTCTCACCCCCCTCAGGTTTATCGGTGGGTGGCGGTTCACAGTACAGTGGTTGGAGAACTGATTATGACGCTGAAACTACATTCTTGTATACCTTTCCACCTATCCCCTTATGATTGGAGGCCTGACCTCTTATTGCAGAACAAACGACCAATCTTTCGTCCACGAACCTGCTACACCAAGGGTCCCAACACATACGAAGACCCCTGCCGTGGGCACCGAGAGGTACTAGTACATACCGGTATCACAAATAACTGAACACCTCCAGGTAACTATTCGGGTTGGACAAGCAACCTGCGATAAGCACTGGCTGTTAGGATGGTAAAGGTTTTTCCGGCTGCTACCTTGGGGGTTCAGTTTTTTTTCTTTCGATATGACAACAGCACCCGAGGAACGCGGGGTGGGACAGCCAAACACCGGTCCAACCATCAAACGACTCAATCTCCTATCATAGCCGTAAAACATCACCACTACCAAACCCCCACGGAAATTTCCGCCGCAGCCTGTATCTTTTGCAAAATCATCCGGGGCGAAATCCCCTCCTTCAAGGTTTTTCCTCACCATCTCCCCATTCCCCTCCAATTCTCCAATCCACCTCTTTCCCCCTCCGCATTCTAATCCAAAAATAAAATAAATCTTACATAACACTAACAAACACGCCCCATAGTTCCTCGGCATCAATCCTCTCTCCCATGAACACGCCCTAACCTCTCCTCTTCCGCCCTCCCCCACCTCCTCCCACAGGCAAGTAAGGTCGGTGCAGTGGAGTACAACATTTTGCAAAACAACGGGCCTGGGGAGCATCAGCTTGTTGATCGTGTTTATGTGGTAGGTCTCCTGTTTAGGCCATGCTCGGTGGAAGGGTTTGGAGGGCTAATCATTTGGTGGTGTTGGGTAGATTCCGAAGCTGAATGCAAAGGAGGGGTTGGGGATTGAGTGGCCGGCGTAGGCTACTGATATGGATAGGTTGAAGGTGTTGTTTGAGGAATTGAAAGCGAAGATTTAGAGGGGGCAAGAGAATAGGGGCGAAGCATTGCTTTTTTCAATGAGTGGGATACGATCGGGCGATTCAATTGTTTTTTATGATAGTAACAAAAAGTACTTGGCTTGAGATAAAAGAAAACGGTGAAGACAGCTCTAAGCCTCCAATTTCTTTCTCTCTCCCGACCCCTCCTCCTTTTAACCGTCTCGCTAAATTGGGTCCTGCGGGTTGCCCTTCCTACCTCGGTTCATCCACTTCTCGAAGACCGTTCTCACTCGCTCGCTCGCTCCCTATCACGCTATCGTTTGCAACGAAAAAATGGTGGTAAGATGTGCATAGGGTGTGGTGTGATTTGGAGGCATGAAATGCATGTATAACTAGGGAAGAGTATAGATATAGGACGCTGAGCAGTGGGGGGCGTTGCAGAGATGAGAGAGCGGTGATGATGATGGTAATAAAGTGTGATATTATATGTATACACTAACCTGAACAAAAAGAGAATACGTACGCTTGTTTGATCGATAAAGTGAGATGAACAAATCAGTGAAAGGAGGAAGCTTCCATACATGTTCTCGCAAACTCATCTCGATTTAGAGAGGGAAAGGTGGTTTTCCTTCTCCTGTGTCCGTCCTGTATGCCAATTTTTCCCCGGTCAGTCTCGTCCTGTTGTAAGGAATCAATTTCAACTCGCTAATCTCGTCTCTCTCTAGACAATTTCTCAAAGATCTGCCATCTGTTTTTAAACTTGAACCCTTCCGAGGGCATATTTTCCTCAAGATCTAATAGGGGAGGAGGGCCCGGAACATCGTGTATGTACCGAACCATTTCTTAGCCTCTCCTCTCTAAATAATTTTAGTCTTCGTTGGAACAGCCCCCGGTACCCCATAACCACCCCAGCACTAGCACCGCTACCCCTCTTCCTAATCCCGCCTAGAGAGGGGCTCCTCGCGCTTATCCGTGCATTCCTTCTTCTCCTCAACTCCACCATCCCCCTCTCGGCACGAACCTGCGCTTCCAGCAGCACAGGCTCACCACCACTCACTCGCCCAGCGTCCTTCGATCCCTCTCGTAGACTAATTCCCCCCGCAGCGCAAAATACTCCAATCTCATCATCTCGACATACCGACTGCTCTCTCTCACTCTGTTTTAACAATCCGGCGTGAGCAAGGGCTGCAGGAACGCTTGCTAGGCTCTTCTCCAGCGCTGTCTCGATCGAGAGGAGCCCTGGGAAGTCTATAGTCGCATACTGAGAAGCGTTATACCCCTCGCGAGCATACCTCGCCTGTGCAAAAGACTTCCTCGTCCTTATTTCTGCTATTGGGAATCCATTATGCAGCATAGCATAACCAAGCTCAGACATCCGAAAAGGAGCGTTCCGAAAGAGTAGCCCTTGCGATGGCTCCGGAGGTACCTCAAGTAACTTCCAAAGGCCGCTTTCGATCCATGCATGCTCCCGAAGACAGAGCTCTTGCTGATCCCCGAAGACGAAGAGGAGGAGAAAGCCATGGGATAGCTTCAGACTGTCGGGGGGGGGGGGGGCTTAGGCTCGTCTGAAGCTTAAAAGTTTGGCCTTGCTCGAAGAATGGGTGATATTCGAATGAGCATACCAAAATCCTACTTCGTCTCGAAGAGACTGTGGAAGCTGGGGATACCAGTGACCTCCCTACCCAGCCCTGGCCGTAAGATTTTAGCGAAAGATTGGGTAAGAATGCCCCCCGTGAGAGCAAAGTCGGCTTCCAATATTGGCTTTTTTACTCAGCACCCCTACCTGGTTAAGAATCCAACAAAATTGGTCTACCGGCACGCTACACTTTGTGCACCAACGATCACTCGGTATCTAGAGGCCCTCCCCGCAGCCTGACGCACATAAATTGACCTGAAAAACATCTAGCATTGGCCTCATAACTAAACACCATCTATCTCCACAGAGACTTTAATATTCAATCGTAACTTTCCCATATAACTTTTCAGCATGCATCAAGTCCAGCTCCAAATTGGCTAACCCAACCTTCATGTCGACGGTGAAACTAGCCCTAGAAACTGCGTTTTTGGAGAGGAACCCCGATCGCTTGATCTGGAAAGCTGACGGCGGCATCAGACTCACATCACAGGTGACTGTCCCTAACGTATCCACCACTTTTCTGTTGTTAGTCTTTTGCCAATTCACGAAGTACGAGGAAACCTACTCTAGTGCTTAGCCCTCAGAGGTGGATTCTCAAATTTACACCCAACAAGGGAGAGTTTTATCGCTCGGTGATCGCCTGGACGGAAGGATGCCCCACAGGGTATCGAAATTACTTTTTCATTGCTGGCGTCGTCGCCCTATTTTCTTTTCAACCTTGCATCTAGTGACGCAGCAGAAGCGAGCGCATACCTGTGCTGCTAGCCACTCAACATTATCCCGGCTGTATTCTCTGTCGTAATAAGGATCCGTGAAGGAATCTTCTTCGTCATGTACACCTACTTCAAATTTTTTTGCCATTACTACGCTATAATGTTGCTTTAATTTCCGCGTATGGACAATGCCCTTGACGCCATGGAGAGCTGCGCCTAGACTTCAAGTACACGATTATAGGAATTGGCTTATGGGATTTTGACAAGCTTACGAAAAATTAGGATTAATAGCTTAAATTTGGTAGGACTGCCATCTAACCCAAGCCTGCACTTCTTTATAGATATATGCAGATTCACCGAAACCGCCAACCAGGAAAATTGTCTATTAATTAGCTTTAGTCACAAGATAACTAGCAAGGGATAACATACAGAAATTTTGTTTGAAGAATCCAATTTGTTAGAATCCCGAACCTGCTGCCCCAGCAGGGAGATCACTTGCCTGACGATTGGGTTGAACGAACCCTTCATAAGGAAGCTCTGTAGTTTTTCGAGCGGGCCATTCGCTAAAGCTAGGCCCAATGTGGGATTCTAAAAGGCTGAGGAACGCTCAGTCTACTGCGACTGACCCGCATTTCCCACCCCGAGCCTACGGCGGTTTCGTATAGGCTTAACCAAGGACTTACTTTCTCAACCATGTAGGTTATCAAATCCTGGGCACTTAGCAATCTCTAAACCTAGCGCGATCCAAAGTAACTTACCACAGTCCCTCCCCCAGCATCATAAATTACGACTTGCTCGCTTGGCTAGGACTTCGTTAGCCCCAACACCGAACGCCTAGGCAGAAGAAAGCCTACCTCGAGAGGGCTGTCACTATTAGAGCGTTCGTGGTAAATCTCCTTAAGACAATAGGATGCCCAGTCTCCAGCTCTGAAACCATTGTCAATGTATCCTTAGCCCTCGACGTAAATCTAGCATTCTTAGCTGCTTGACAGGTTGCGTTCTGCACCTCGTGACTCTATATCGCTGGTGTCGTCAAAACGAATTGAATCGGCGTATTATCTAGTGTATAAGCCTTTGGCGCAGTGTCCTCATAAGATGCGTATGCAGTGGTTTAAGGTAATCCGTCGTGGTTTCTACTGCAGTCTTTCCCGCGGGCAGTGGGATGCTTGCGTACGAGCGCTCCATGGATTGGGGTTCAATGTGGCTAGTCGGAGGTTGTCATACTGCGTTGCTGCAGTGTTCACATCTAGGAGGGGCTTAAAGAAACCAGCAGAACACCCCTCTCGTATGCCACTGAGATCGGATATACGGGAGTAGCGGAAATCTTAGTTGAACGCGAGGAGGCCAACCCCCAAAAGCCCGAAAATGGCGGCAGAACACCTCTCATGTAGGCACAAAGGTGGTTCCATCTGAGAATGAAGGCCTCCTACAGACCCACAAAGCCATAATCCACAGTGCGATATGAGACCTTAGAGACACTGCCCCGCAAAATCACCGCAATTCCTTCCCGTTTTGACCATGTTGCTCATGGAACTTGTCTTTCCCCTATCATCCTTTGCTGGCGAATGATATCCTGTAAGGTGGGAATTAGCATTTATATCACTTCCGGCTCCGACCCTCTGTATAATATAATCAGGTCAGGACTTATGAGTTTCTTTTTACAAAGCATGGTCAAGTGCAGTCAGTTGGGTGAAATAGTTCTATTATCGTGTGAAGATTGAGGGTGCAACATGGTGTTTTTCTCCCTCTAGTTTTCTCTAATGTTTCCCTTGCAATAAATTCTTGCTCACGCCTTTTTCCCCTCTTGTCAGGTTATTTTTTTTCTCTTCCTTTTGTCTCCACCCACCCTCTTCCCTAACTTACCTGGTAGATCAACCGTATATAGCGTGTTTTTTGTTTTTGTTTTTGATAAATGAAAAGTATTGTATGATAGCATAAATATTCGGGGGGAGTTTCGAACTACTCAAAGACCGTATCTAGGATACGAGCCTCGCTGTGATTAATGGTGGATTCTCACCAGCCACCGGGCTCTAGGCGTCAGTGCAGAAGACAGGTGAGGCAGTCCTAACCAATCAGCTGTTTATATCCCTCACAACTCTAACATGGCCTGCGAGCGATTCGGCGGCCTAAAACATACCGATTGGAAACCACCAGGAAATCTTATCTAGGAATAAAGAGATTACAAAACTCTTCTGGTGAAAGGCGGACTAACACCACCGAATGGCGACGGTAATAATAGGCCTCGAAAGATCGGTCGCAAATAATCTTGAGGATGGTGTTCCGCAATTCACCCTGCAATAATAGAGCTCTTACTGTAATCTTATTATTATTATTAAGGGCGAAATTGGGAGTTCCCTAAATAAATTGGATCCTAGTATACGAGCTGTAGGAAGATTGTGTCGCCGTATCATATCTGTCAATGAATGGTAGTTTCTGATCTTCAACCAGGTTAATTTATTATGAAAGGGAAGAAATTAGTGAATGCTTTACGATTTTTTACTTGCCAGAAGCGGTTCCATGGTGGTTTAACCAATACGAGAGTATTCACGGAATAGCCCCTCCACCCGACTATGAGCCCACTTCGGCTATTGCCTAGCGCCCAGGTCCCGCTCTAAAGAAAGCATCCCCCATGGGGCATGAAGAGGATGCTCACTCTGAGCTATGCTGGATGAGTGCAAGGTTTGGCTAACTGGGATCCTATGCACACAAATACCGACAAAAGCACACAAATAGCTTTAGATCCGGCGATGCCTGCAAAGTAGTGCCAGATGTCGGATGCCTTTGCTCAAACCACAGATCATGCGGGATAACTTAAATGTGTGTAAAGCCTAGATTTGCGGCAATTCTCTTAATGGCAGACCCCTCTGCCAGCCCTCACCAGGAATTTCAGAACACATTCACCTCTTCAGCCCCCCTATCGGAGGGAGGAGATCAGGGCCCGCAATTCTTTGGATCGAAGGACTTTATCCACTAGTGCTCCCAGATCGATCTCGCTGCGAATTTGTCAACAATACTGCGCACAGCATAGTATGTATCAGACTATGCCCTTGAAGGAAGTACTCGTTAAGCTAAAGAGAATAAAGACGTCGCCTTGTCTCAACACTGCATCCCCTCACCATGGACATTTATACCAACCCCCCCCCCCCCTTCCACCTATGTCGCAGGCATCACAAAGCTTTCCATAATGCTGACAGACTCAGGCGGGTCCCGGGTATCGTTGTTAGTAAAAAGACTTCCATTTATATCTCCTCGGCCTATACCATCCTGATGATCCTCATTTTTATGGTCGGATGGAATTTGATAATAGCCGTTATAATAGCCTTCTGGCCCACGCGTGGCGACCCGAACCGTCAGACTGTCTTGGTGGCCCTTTGGAACTCCGGTGAATCGATTAATGCCATGTGGTTGATATCTTATTGCAAGAGAACGGTGATTATCCTTTGGGGCATGCCTAGTACCGACTCCAAAGGGAACACCCCAAATATATTGCAGCCAAGGAAAACCAGCCCTATTAAGCGGCTGCTGACCAGGGTCACGGAGCTAGCTCGAACGACATAAGTACTATGGCCGGAAGCAATCCACATGACCTAGAGAAGCATGGATGGACTCCGGAACCTTCCCCCGCGTCTGGTTGGGGGTACGGGAAGAGCAACCTGTTGTGGGGCTCCCTGTTTGCACTTACTGCCTTCGCTTTGACTATTGGAAATATCCTAGCGGGTATCTTGGTACCAGTACAACTCTTCATGGGAAACGTTGCCCCTGCGGCCAAGGATATGATCTTCTACCCCAACGTCTCATATTCCACTAGAACTGACGACACCAGCGCTAGATTTGCCAAATTGAATATATTGAAGGCTCCTTCAGCGCTTCGTGCACTCAGATCTATCGAAGGCTCCGATGTAACAGTCCGGAAGCGAGTATATCTGGACTCGGTTCCCCCACAGGGTGGTCAAACGGCTGAACTTTGGGTAGGCCGGAGCTACAGTTATTATGTTACCGGGGCGGACATGGGGTTGCAGGGTGATCCTGGGTTGACGCTCAAGATCAAAGGTTCATGTCAAACAGATTATACGTGGCTAGTGGATTCTACCGACAAAGCGGGTGTCTACAGACTCTTCGGTGGGAACAACACATTTACGGTCCTACGCCAAGCCGCCGTAGATGCTCCCCCAGTGGTGAATTTTTTCTCATCAGCCAGGACATACTTGCTTAATCCTCCAACATTTCATATGCTCTGATCATTAAGGTTGCCGGACGCTATGGCCGCACCCCGGCCAAGATACTTGGTATGCTACTGAGATGACTCGGGGTGATCCATCTTTGCCATATCAGGTACAACGGGGGCGACCAGTTCTTCATTGCTGGGAAGATAGAACGTGGGATCTGAATGGTAAAGATGTGGAAGGTTCTAAGTTAAATACGTTGACTGGTCTAAAACTGCACAAGCTCTGGGCCGGAACAATTTTTCCACTAGAGTTTGAGCTCCCACGCCTGGTTAGCCTGGGTAGGGCTGCCGGGCCATCCGCGCTCAAATCGGCTTTCTATGCTGCGGCTCCCTATTATCACCTGGATGCGGGCGCATGCTCTATTCTCAATGACCTCGAGCGTTTGGTGTTGGCCAATTGGGTCAGCAGCCGAAATGCCTACGCGACACAGCGACCTACAATGCGGCCGGCTTCCCAAACCTGCTCAGAGGACCAGGAGGCCCGATGGAAGCTTCTGCTGCACAATTCGTCCTTCAAAGTGGAGATGTCGTCACCTTGTCCGTCCGGATCCTCATTTCTGTCCCGGCCACTCTCTTGTCCCCCTTTATCGTCCAGAAGACCTTGGGTTGGGTGCTACGGTGTTCGCATTTTTCTGGCAAAAGGCTGGATTCAATGGTGGAAAAAATGGAACCGCTCTGCTGGCCACCCGAGTATTTAATGCACTGGACAATAAAATACACCCATTTAACAAGTGGAAACACCATAATTCACTTATTCCGTTTCTCCACCCTTCCGGAAGTGCGGCACCAGCTACCAAAATCAATAGTAACCTAAAGCCCGTGAGAACAGTTGCCCCAAAATCTGCCCATGCTGAGGACTAATAACTCCGAGGCCGTGCGAGGCCGTGGATTTTACTGCTCCGAAGCCGGAGGACCTAGGAAGTCACTTCGGAGGGACTTATGTATCTCAAGAGTTAAGGGCGCAGGAGAGGGGGGAGAGAAGGTCCCCTAGCTTGAATTGAGCCATTTCCACATATATTTTTTCTCATTCCATGGCCTTTTCCAAGGAATCTTCCTCTCAAGCCGCGGTTAGCGATGGTTTCTCACCTCCCTACTTATTTCGTATTCGGCACGTCGATGCCTAATGTATGTTACGAAATTGCTCTCATTACTCATCCGCATTGTCGTCTAAGTCTTGTCAGTGGTCCATCTTGGTGACCTTAATAAATTAACGTATGTGTGCTTGCGCTTAGACTAAGTTATGGTACTATACATGCAACCTAGCAAGGCAATCATATGGGGTGAAAAGTACAATGGCTACTATGAATTTCTCGACAGAGTAAATGCAAACCAAAAAATTTGTTGTTTCTTTTCTTCTCTCTCCTTGCTGCCGCGCTAGTGACGATTCTCAAATTTGCGACATTGTTAAATTTGCGGTCAATGTTCACAAAGTGATGTTGTGGTTCTTTTCACTCGAGTAGTTTTGGCCCATTGTCACATCGCACACCTATATACAAGGGTCAGAGATATGATAATCGGAGGGTATCTACACCAAGCATCAGCGTGGTCGACAGGCCATTCGGTAAAAGCATCGGGCGGGTTCCCAGAGCAACCCCGGTTTGCCCCCTTCCTGCTCGGCCCTACTAAACGAAGCTCAAGGGCGAGCCCAACTCGAAGAACCCGAGGACACTACTCCTACTAGCTTTAATTACAATGCCCGTATCAATGGCTAAGCAATCTTCTAACTATGATAGGAAGACGTCAAACCAGGCTAACAAAACCGCAAGTGCAGTACTTTTGTCTTTGCCCCAAGAATTAGATACCATTTTGGAATAGACTTTCTGGCACATGTGGAGGATAGTGTTGATGCTGCTTTCCTCAAAAAGCATGACAGCAGGTAAACTCATGACTGACTGCAAAATGAATGAATGAGATTCATATCTTCTAAACCTAGAGCTCAATGCTACCTTTAGCCATTAAACCTGCTATCCCCTCACCCTCCTCGGACTAGCAATTATACCTCTAGATTCTATAGCCTATTGTAGTGAGTAAATGCTCCAGTACCTGGTTAACATCTGCTTATAGGTTATGCATACAGTTCCTCATGGGATATCCAAAACCAATTCAATTTGTGTGAATGACATCCCATCGTACCTACCAGGAGCTAAGATTGCTCTTCCGGTGGCACTGGTAACACTCTTCCCCATCACCACTCCATTTTCTATATTTATCTCAACTCTTGAATTCTACTATTTTCCAGAGACCAAATACCTCCCGGGAAAACCACAGCCTATATATCCCATTCCACAAGACATTCCGTGCTGCTACAAAGTGTAAGACTATTCCCATATGGTACATCCTCTGCTGGTTACACCTACCATTCACTACTCTTTCAAACAGCTCGAGTACTATACTTTCTATAATTTTTCACACCATTTCAAAACGTGTGCCCATTCTTAGCCCGGAGACACAATTGTCATGCTCCTCTCCTGTCAACTTGCATGCTACCATAGCACAACCCGTCGCCATCCACGCCCCTTATCCAAGAAGATCCCTGGGGAAACTTCCCCACGAACCGGACCGGCCACCCCATTGCGTAAATCTATCAACCCATTAGAAATCTGGGGAGGACGGTTTTGTAAATTACATCCCCCTCCAGCTTTCCGATCTTTTCAAATAACGAGTGATCACCCATGATCCATTGGCTCAACTATTCCGCCAACAGAAGTCTTCTCCACGATGAAGCTGCGATATCAACCTCACAGTCAGCTAAACTAGTCGAAGTCCACAACAAGAGATTTAGCATACCTGCCTCCCCTTCTGTTCCCTTCCCAGTAGTCATTCCTTAACAAAATCTACCTAGTCTACATTCGCTAACGTGCTCACTCTGATCTTTCATACTGAGTCCAGTCCAAAGCGAGCTTACACGGTACTCCCAGTTACTCCACGGTCCCGGCTTAGAGCCAGATGGCTCCGTCCCCAGTCCCTGGCGGCACAATTATAGATTCCTCTCGCACCCATTCCAGGCTTAAGAGCACTCAGAGATTCTTCCAGCCTTCAAGTTAGCAGATAAAAAAATCCTTAGAGTAAGACTGCGATGGTAGCTCTTATAGTCAGTGTAAAGTATGTAAAAGTACCGCACCGTACACGCGATAGCGCACTACGATTTGTTACAAAGGGTTATCTAGACTCCCTAACTTCGTTCATATTGGCTCGTGGAGGTCATGGGGTGTGCGAGTACTTTTCTATTCCTCCGGTGTACTAAAGCGCAAATGACCCCCCCCACGCCCGGGGATAAGTTGATTCGTAGGTGCTTCTTTCAGAAATTATTCGTTGAGGGGGCTAATGGGTACAGTACCATCTAAGTTAGCCCCCATAATCTGTGGTAGATGTTTTACATGCTTCACGATGCACGGTCTGGAGGGTTGTGAGATGCGCGGGTTCATATTGATGGTACAGATCACTTTATGGTAGTCCATCACTGCATCCTATACTTTTCATAGGAGACCTTTTGTTCGTTATACTAATGCCGATAAGTCTTCTTCCCAGGGGTGTGGTATTTCTCCTGTACTCGGGGTAGCTCCAATGATCAATAGAAACCCGAGTGGATCACGAAAACCAAACAAAAACAAAAAAAAAACCATATATCAAAACCGAAAGGGACACAAAAGTTATATTCCACGCAATCGCGCCGCAAGCATACAACCCCCGGCCCAACTCTACAGGTACATATCACCCCTTTACATCCCTCTACAACTTCGCCTTCCCCCCCGCCCTTGCACTCTTCAACACCCCCTCAGCCCTCGTAGCCTTCATAACATCCCCCTTAATCTTCAACTTTCCCGCCATAAACAGCTTTTGCGCGGCCGTCTTCCCATCAATCAATCCCTGAAAGTCATCGTCCGAGAGCGACAGCACAACGTCTGGCTTCGCGCCCTCGGGCGCTAGCCCTTTACCCACAGTTCCGGTGGTCTTGAGGTCTATGTGCCAGGACTCGGTCTCTTTGGCTTTGTTGGTTAGGGTGAAGGCGAAGATTGCTTTGCCTTTCGTGAGCGCATCAGATTTGGCGGCGGGGGCGGTGAGGGAGGCGGCGATTAGGTCGAAGGCCGGCGAGGAGGGGAAATTTTCTGTAAGTATGGGGTGGTTAGAGCGCTAGTTAGCAGGGAGGGGAGGAACGGGGAGGGAAAACCAGATGCGAGTGACATGATTGTGGTTTTTTAGGATTATTTTGTGTGGATGGATAAATGGATGGGGTTATTCGCTGGGTACTACACGCCCAGTTCGGCCAAGCAGCTGAAATAACACTTCGTTGGTCCGAGAGGCAAGAGGCGGGGAAGAGGAGGATAAAAGAGAAAACAACTGGGACGGGCTTCTTAAATAACCATCCAAAGCCCCCCCCATCCCCGGTAGTCCCCACAACGCAAGAATAGCACATGTGAAAGTCGGTTAACAATCAATTCTCCGACATAATTCTTTTGTTCTCGGTTGCGGGTACTGTTCATCGGCAACGACAAGGGGAAATACTACCCACCATCCCTTAAGCTGTTGAGACATTCAGTCTGGATTAAAATGTGTAGCACTAACTTATTTGAGCAATGGTGATCCCTTATCTTGTGATCATGGCCAACGCTAGAAACTAGCACTAGTCTATTTGGGTAATCGTGATAGGGAAAACGTTGTGCTTCAGAAGAGGTGTAGGGCTCAGAATACCGCAGAATCTGCACTGTTCAGCATTGCCATGATGGAAGCTAGAGCGGCCGCGTAGATTTGGTCCCGGGTACTGAAATTGGCTAATGTTTAGCATTCTGAACGGGGTTGGCTACTCGCGGCGGGGGCCATGTCAGTTCGGGGGTCATGTCGGGAACGCAGATACACGTCCCAGGCATATTGAACCCGAACACAGGGGATAAAAATTTGTATGGCGAATTGTCTGTACTCGGGCTCAAGGGTAAGTCGGGCGCGGTACCACGAAATGTCTGGGTTTATTTCCTAATCTGGGGGTGCGCCCGACTTTTGTCGCCCTTACAAAAAAATGCCACAAAACTGGTTTGTATGGTGGAAAGCCAGGGTTACCGTATATGGGGTGCGCCCGACTTTTGTCTACCCCCAAGTACATAGGGGAATATCCCATAAGCCGTCCCGTTTAAAATCTGTAACACTAGCCTATTTGAGTAATCGTGATAGGAAAAATCGTGCTCTAGTGCTCAGAATACTCGGATAGGGTCAAAAAGGACGGAAAAAATGATCAGCAAGATCACGCGGGGTAGTTGGAAGAGAGGTTGCATCAGCGGAAAAATTATTCGCTTGGCAGACACCAGAAAGCCGGATTGAAGATGACGGTACCCCAACACCAGATGACCTCGCCGTTCACCAATGTACCAGAGTACTTGAATACTTGTAGATCACTTGTAGATCGTGATGAAATAATGAGTTTGATAGCCCTAAAATGACAAAATTATGACCTCAGTATACAAGCCCGAGAAGTAGCTGGAAAACAGGACTACTAGGAGCCCAGTTGGAACCCCCTACTAGAGCTCCAACAAGAGAGAATAAATAGAGGAGAAGGCATCCAAGTCTCGCCAGTAGTCAGATAGGCTAGAGTAACAATTCTGCCCTTTATTCGTTCTTGAATTTTGTCCCTTATTTTTCAAAGATTGTGGTAGCTGAAGGTATTGTATTACGCACCTTTCGTGATGGATAGCCTGGTTACAGGAATTGACTAGCACAATGCCAGAAAGCTAATTTACCTTTTGTGTTAATAGTGATACAGTAGCTCTAGATACTTCAAAGTCTAAAAAGGAACTCACCTAGAGAAATCATGACCGAGACCGGTGCAAGCTTAATTGCAGTTGCGGAAAACAGCACTCTTTACACTCCTCAGCAAGACTCCGGCTCTGTGTCATCTACTGAGGATACCTCTGAATCTGACGATTCCGTGTCTGATTTTCCCATTTCAGATGCTGCCTCCTCCAATACACTCTCCCTTATCGCCCCCACCCAAGCGATCATTATTCACCCTAGTGAAATTTATTCTATTGTCTGTGGCCTCCGCCTTTACACAAACTGGAGTTATTCTCAGCTTCAAGACACTTTTCATATTCCTCTTGCAACTTTGCACCGCATTCTACATAATCCTAGACCTCAAGGGCGAAACTCTTCGCTTGGGCGTCCCCTCACAATTGACGATAATTCTCAGTCAAGGCTGATTGAATTAGCCACCGCTAATGCCGATAATCACCGCCTTCTGCTCTCTGGTATTGCGGACTTGGCGGGGCTTAATATTGGTTACCATGCTCTTAAACGAGCATTTGCCAGTAAGGGATATCACCGCCGTATTGCCCGTGTTAAGCCATTCCTTACTCAAGCTACAAAGACCAAGCTCAAGGAGTGGGCCGAAGGATATGGAGATTGGACTATTCAAGATTGGCAGGATGTAATATGGTCAAATGAGTGTGCTTTCTCTGTGGGGCAAGAGCCTGGAAGAGTCTGGGTAACTCGACGACCAGATGAGGAATATATTGAGGACTGCATTGTCCCCAAGTTTCCTCGTCGTACTACTATAATGGTATGGGGTGCCATTTACTGCAATTTAATGGGCCCGCTTATTATTTGGGATATGGCAAACTGGGGAAAAATTAATGGTTCAACCTATATAGGTATGTATATGGCATGGAAGATGTTATACTTTTCTTAATTAAGATTTATTTGAAATTAGTGGAAATAATTTTCTGATTTTACTAATATGGCTACTAAATACTAGACCAGATTATTCGTCCCCATCTCCATTTATGGTGGAGATCTCTGCACGCTGCTGGAAGTACCCACTCTGGTTATATATATTTCCAGCAGGATGGTGCTCCTGCTCATCGATCAAAACATGCTAAACAGGTATTTCAGGAGCTTGGAATGGCAACATACCTTCTTCCCTGGCCCCCCAGCTCGCCTGATATGAATCCAATTGAAGCTGTATGGTGTCTCATGAAACGCCGTATTGCTAACCGCCATCCCCGTCCCCGCACAATGCCAGACCTCTATACCGCAATACATGAGGAATGGCATTGTCTCACCTCTGAGGAGATCTCTAATCTCACTACTTCAGTTCCAGAACGTGTTCATGACCTGATTCTTTCCTCCGGTAGCCATACCTCCTGGTAGATATTTTTTTCTACTACCCTATTCACACAACCTTTTCATATCATACAAGTTTCTTCTTTGTCTTTGTTCCAAGTCTTTTTTCTCCGTTTACTACTAGTATTATCTTTTCTTATTTTATTTACAAGTGGAACCGTCTCCCATGTCCTTTCCCAAAACCTCTAAGAATATATAGGAGGTGGTGGTAGGCATAC
>Ga0307507_10005378_pt1 | contig 21125 bp, 19 predicted proteins | sample 7_EM_MG_FD_207223 | JGI IMG/M metagenome (GOLD analysis project Ga0307507, IMG submission 207223) | Populus trichocarpa ectomycorrhiza microbial communities from riparian zone in the Pacific Northwest, United States - 7_EM | ecosystem: Host-associated > Plants > Roots > Unclassified | place... | reverse complement strand
GCAGAGCCTCATACAGAGCTTCGAGCAGAGCAGTGAGGTAAGATTGCGACCGACGAGTTTTGCGACTGACGATTTTTGCGACCGATGAAAATACAACCAACGAAAATACGACTAACTAATATAGCCACGACGTCTTTATTTATTGCAATAGATAGAGAAATTAAAGAGCTCCTACCTTATAGTATTTTTATAATAACTAGACGTTATAAAAGGGTCGAGATACAGCGTTGTAATGGAAGAGTCGTCGCCTAACAAAAAATATTAAGTTCTCATACAAAGAGGGCCCATAAGCTCTTAGACCCTTGGGGAGAAATTCCTCTTAGTGAGATCTAATTGGTCTAGGAGTCCACAGGACTAGGGTAAGGTCCACAAGTGTAGCGCTAGCCCTTAGCTACGTCGTGGCGCTATTTCTCCCCGGGGTCTGATTCATGAGATAACATTTGACCTGACAAGCAGTAGGGAAGGAATTGCGCAAATCAAGCATCACTGACCAACTGAAAGGCGCCCAGGAAGTTTTGACATGAGTATAAGGGCAAGTGAAGTGTCTCAGATATGCAACACCTATCTTCGCAAAATCATTTCTAGCTTTGAATTTTCCACTTGGGCTCAGTTACTTTGTAGCAACTATTTAAGCCTGTCCTCAAACCATATCTAAGATGAAGTTCTCAGCCTTCTCTCTCGTTGCTCTTTCTAGCATCTTTGTCAGCGCCTTCTCCGCCCCTAGCGCGAGTATTCAGCAGCGTGATATTTTTATTCCTAAGTTTGAGACTCATACTGCTCAGGACGCCGCCCCCGATCTTACAATTTTTTTTTGATGACCTCCTTGCCGAAGTGAAGCGCTCTTAGTATGTCCCACATGTTCAAGCACTATGATCTTATTGTTTGTTGCTCACAAGATCACAGACGCGACTGTATCCCCAATCCCTTCAACAGTCGCAACGCTTGAAGCTGAGAAGGAATCTATCATCAGTTCCTTCCAGTCCAGCGTTCAGCAGATTTTTCCGCAATCTCTACCGCTGCTGCGAATATTAAAAGCATTGCAGTTAGTAATGTTGACCAAGCAATGGCAACTCCCAGCTCCCTTTTTTCTATTTCTGATCAGATTGCAGGCGAGATATATTCGACTCTTGATAGCATCGCCTCTAAAGTTCAAATGAGTGCATCTCCCCAGCTACCTCATCTTACTGATGGAAAGGCAAGTTTACTCACATTTTGCTGTAGACATCTCTGATCTTCTTAGGAAGCTCGGCCCTGCCCTCTCAGGTGCAATTTCTTCGCTCACATTGGCCATTACCTCGGTGCTTAACAGCACCAAAGGTTCATAAATGAGAAGGACAACTTCCACAACCGGCAGAAAGTGCTCGCCTAAGAGCATGATATAGCAAAGCGTTAACTCAACATGCAGCGCCTAGTTCTCTTTGTGGGCTTTTATATTAAATAGAAGCGATTAAATCTCATATTATGTCTTTGCGGTTTTGTGATGATTTTTGACTCACCATTGGATAGCAACTCTGAAATCATCATGAGGTGTCGAAAGTTGAGTCATATTGGGGGTTTTATTCTGGCTCCCACAAATACCTGAGTTAAGATTATGTGATGAATATTTGGAACATGTATAAATACAGATACCGCAATACAACCATCGCTAAAGAGCTGAGAGCACTTGGGAAGGCCAGAAACACTGCTCTCATTTAACGGAAGAATATAAGCCGTACAAGCCTCAATAGGAGTACGTAAAAGAACAGCCTCCAGTCTTGTGAATGTCCAACTGTGATACTCGTGTGTGACATCTTTACTGTGGATCTAGCACGCGGGACGCTCAATCTATCGTATGATACAAGAGCAGCGCGGAGCGAGCTGGATTTGCACATCTGCTCAGCAAGATCCCAACCATCCATCTGCAGAGAAGTTGTGCTAGTCAGTATAGGAAACCGGAATGATAGCGAGGAAGATAGGGACATTGTTATTACCATTGCAAGGTTGGCACCGTTGCCCGCAAAAGGCGAGACCGCATGATTGCTGTCTCCAATAAAGATGACCGGAGCTTGGTCATCGCGATATTCTCGATCAACGTTGGCAAAAGGCTGCTTATCCATGGCGTTGAAAACCATAACAGTGGACGGATCAGTCCCACGGACGAGCGTCTGGAAAGGCTCATTGAATACCTTTCCAACCTCCAACGCCTCCTGGCAAATCTCTTGACTCTCCTCCTCACTTAATGGCGGCTTCTTAGACTCCCGCGGCCCCGACGCCAGATAACTCAGATTCCAAAGCGCACTCCGCTCGTCCACCGGCGACACAAACAAGCACTTCCCACCACCACCCCCAAGCACAATCCCCCAATCCCGATCCATAGGCTCCGGCACCACCCCCCCAGCAAACCTCGCCGTGCCACTCAAACACACAGCCCCCGCAGACCGCAAACCGTCCCCCGGCCTCAACCCCGCCCTGATCTTGCTGCTGGCCCCATCCGCCGCGATCAGGATATCGCACTCCGCCACCCCCCCATCACTCAACCGCACCCGCGCCCTGCCGTCCGCCAGCCGCTCAACCCCCGTGCACGCAACCCCCCAACGGATCGCTTCCCGCGCCTCCACCGCCTCGACCAGCACGCCCCGCAGCGCCCGCCGCGCAATCCGCATCACGCCGACCGGCAAGCTGGCCGGCACGCGCGGCCGGATCTTCAGCAGCTCATTCCAGGCGGTATCCCAGACCGCGAAGCCACCACCACTGCCGCTACCATCGCCGAGGCCCGTGATGCTGGCGTCGAGCGCGCGGTCGAGCAGGCCTAGCTTCTGTAGCGCTTGGATCCCGCCCGAGCGCGCGTCGCTGCGGATCGAGATCGAGTAGCCCTCGCGGCCGGGGGGCAGGTCGCGGGGCTCGCGCTCGTAGATGAGGAGGGTTGGAGGGTGGGGGAGGGAGGAGGGGGGGAGGGATTGTAGGTGCTTGCGGAGGGCGAGGGCGAAGGAGAGGCCGGAGAGGCCGGCGCCGGCGATGAGAAGGGTTTTGTTTGAGAGGAAGTGGGGTGGGGGAGGGGAGGTCATGGTGGTGGTGGTGGAAGGGGGGAGGATTGTAGGTTGTTGGGAAGACGGGGTTGATGATGGAAGAAGGAAAGGCTTTATGTCTTATGCACTAGGAAATACAATGGACTGTGGGATCTAATATCTCATGTTGCTGCTTGGCCTGCGATGGTGGCTAGCGGCTTGCCAATGGGAGCTGTCCGCCAAATGACGACGCGTGGATAATACGAGCTTGACCGTAGAGACACGGCACTACACGCGTAATCAGGCTTTGGTGTTCAGCAGTTGGGATGTTTGGTCTGAGGACGTTGTGGAGGGTTGGAGTTAGTGGTTGAGGGAATAATTCAACATCAGGCAACGTTAACGGTAACCGAGGCAGTAACCACTGTATTTTAGGATTGCTGTCTCGATTGCCGTCTAAGGGCCTTTGGTGCGAAAACATAGGGGGTCGACTTAAGACTGGTACCTTTATTCTACCTTTTCTAATGCCCTACTCTTACTCTAAATGGTGTTTTTAAAAATCCAATTAATTATACACGCTTCAACCACGCAGTCGAGGGCCATCTTCTTGAATTTTTCGAGATAAAATAAGCTCAACTCCATCGACGATTGCTGTTACCTCTTCAATGCTTCGAGAACCAGGAAATTAGATCCGCGTCTGCGTTCTCTACACTTGCCGCCACTATGATCACAACGGCTTCTTCATAGATCCTATGCATAGCCTGTAGTGTGTTCGTTCTCTCTTCGACATCGTCCTGCATGATGCAGAGGGCGTCGATCCAGATATAGTTCTCGCCAATTAGTCTTGTGAGCTCTATTGCGTCCTTAAATGTCTGGGAGGGAAGAGAGATACAGTCGCTAGCGAAACCGGCTTCTGCGTTGTTTTGAATGTTGCCCCACTTCTTAATCCTGGCCCCTGCCGATTACCTTAATAGACTTGGTCAAGGGTCTGGGAGCGAGGCACTAACATGCTGTTGTGCTGTAATACGGCCTTGTAACTAGTATAAAACCAAGCCACTAGACTTGTCTAAAGTACTTGCTATAGCCTACATCACTAATTAAGCCTCGGACTCCTCGCCATAGCAGCGGCCAACCCCGCATTATCACTAGCACGTATGCCGTCAATTATCCCTTAACCTGCTAAAATTCGTCCATATGTTATCGATAAGAACCAGGCAATTAGATCAACGCAATCGACTGTACGCGTTGTTTGGATCGGTGTTCTTCACGGACCACTTACTTCGTAGACGCTGGCGGGTTAAGGGATAGAGCAATTCTTTAGAGCCTTCTGTTATCGCTATAAGATATAGTTTGGTTGGCTAATTAGTTAGTTTTGTTACACTTATCGGGTTAAAGGGTGTGGCCTGAGCTGGTCGGCACCCTCCCGGCGAGCGCATGGCTATCCTGCACGTTAGGCTGTACTCGATCTCAGTACTATATCATTGCCACTCTTAAAGAATGTTAGCTCTACAATCAACGAAGGCTGCTACTAGACCGCCTATATAAATTTCCTATCTATTGTGCTAGTTTTTAAACGCAGCCATTTAGATACGAATCTACCTAATAACCCCCCCCCCTAAAAAAAAAGAATACATTAACGTGTTTCACCAGTCAGTCGGACACCCCAAAAACCACCAAAATCGGAAATTCTGTGCTTTAATATCTTAACAATGGCCTAATAATAAATTCTAAAATTTTATAATTAGCCTTTTATACCTATTTTAAGACCACTATTAGATTTTAAAAGTAATCTATTAAGTAGTTCTAGAGATATAGTATTTTAACTTAAGATTGGGGGCCAAAACTCAATATCTTAATTGTAACGAAGCCTTGTAGGAAATACTACGGTAGACTCGCTAATGGGCTAGGTGTGTAGGTAAACAAGAAGTCAACAATGTAACAACTGGTGGAGTGGTTGCCCAACAGATTAACTCCAATTGTATTCTGAGATTCACTACGAGGAAAGGAACTATCTAGGTAGGGACTGTGGGCCCTTAAATACACATCCGTACTCCTAAGAAAGTCGTTGCTCTGTCTGCTCTGTTTGCTCTGTCGCAGATCACACAGATCACAGATCACATCACGTGACCTCGCTTACCATTCCTCGTCACATGGCTCCACTGTTTCCATCCTGGACCGTGCCCTTATCAACCAACTAGCTTCTTCCGACTCTTCTCCAAGTAGTCGTAACATCGTACTTAAAGCGTTCGTAACATTAATAACGGCTAAGTTTATTACTCTAAAACTTTAACAGGAGCCTTAAAGTAGGTATAAAAGGCTAATTATAAAATTTTAGAATTTGAGATATTAAAGCACAGAATTTCTGATTTTTGGTGGTTTTTGGGTGTCCGACTGACTGGTGGAACACGTTAGCTGCTTATCCCATATGCGGCTGAGAAAGGCGAAATAAAAAGTGGCCCGTGCGCGAACACCAAAAGTCTCGCGATTGCAGGGAGTGGGCAAGACGACGACGACCTCTAAGGAGTAGTATGGCTATCCTCTTTGTAAAATACCGGTCTACAAACATGGGCCTTGCTAGTAGGAGCACCTCAATCTAATTAGGCCACGATAGAGTTAATATTGGGTTTTAATTTATTAATACAAGGTTGAATTTCAAGTCTGTGCACGGGCCTTCTTATTGCGCCTCAGCCGCGTATGGGATAATCCCCTATGCCAATTATCCAATGTCTGCAAAGATGCCCTCGTGTAGGGATGGTTAGGGCCAATTATCCGTATACGTAGTTGCACAACTTTAGTTAATAGCTCTACAGCCATTACCCTATTGCTCTGATGGATCCAGATCCATGCAAGGTTTTCCATACTAATAAGCGTGTCTGGATGCTCCTCCCCAAGCGCCTTTGAACATAGCTTTAACTCTCGTGCCTGCAGCTCTTCTGCCTCCGTCCATCGTCCCTGATTCCGGTACGTCGACGCCAGATTGGCCATGCTGGTCAGCGTGTCTGGATGTTCCTCTCCCAGCACCCTCTTTCTCGTCTCCATTACTCGCACCTCTAGCTCTTCTGCCTCCGTCCATCGTCCTTGATTCCGGTACATCGACGCCAGATTGGCCATGCTGGTCAGCGTGGAAGGATGTTTCTCCCCAAGCGCCTTTGAACATAGCTTTAACTCTCGTGCCTGCAGCTCTTCTGCCTCCGTCCACCGTCCTTGATTCCGGTACGTCGACGCCAGATTGGCCATGCTGGTCAGCGTGTCTGGATGCTCCTCTCCCAGCACCCTCTTTCTCGTCTCCATTACTCGCACCTCTAGCTCTTCTGCCTCCGTCCATCGTCCTTGATTCCGGTACGTCGACGCTAGATTGGCCATGGTGGTCAGCGTGGAAGGATGCTCCTTTCCCAGTACCCTCGAACTCGTCTCCATTACTCGCACAAACAGTTCTTCTGCCTCCGTCCATCGTCCTTGATTCCAAAACGTCGACGCCAGATTGGCCATGCTGGTCAGCGTGTCTGGATGCTCCTCTCCCAGCACCCTCTTTCTTGTCTCCATCACTCGCACCTCCAGCTCTTCTGCTTCCGTCCATCGTCCTTGATTCCGGTACGTCGACACCAGATTGGCCATGCTGGTCAGCGTGGAAGGATGCTCCTTTCCCAGCACCCTCGAACTCGTCTCCATTACTTGCACAAACAGCTCTTCTGCCTCCGTCCATCGTCCTTGATTCCGGTACGTCGACGCCAGATTGGCCATGCTGGTCAGCGTGTCTGGATGCTCCTCTCCCAGCACCCTCTTTATCGTCTCCATCACTCGCACCTCCAGCTCTTCTGCCTCCGTCCATCGTCCTTGATTCCAGAACGTCGACGCCAGATTGGCCATGCTGGTCAGCGTGTCTGGATGCTCCTCTCCCAGCACTCTCTTTCTCGTCTCCATCACTCGCACCTCCAGCTCTTCTGCTTCCGTCCATCGTCCTTGATTCCGGTACGTCGACGCCAGATTGGCCATGGTGGTTAGCGTGGAAGGATGCTCCTTTCCCAGTACCCTTGAACTCGTCTCCATTACTCGCACAAACAGCTCTTCTGCCTCCGTCCATCGTCCTTGATTCCGGTACGTCGACGCCAGATTGGCCATGGTGGTCAGCGTGGAAGGATGCTCCTCTCCCAGTACCCTCGAACTCGTCTCCATTACTCGCACAAACAGCTCTTCTGCCTCCGTCCATCGTCCTTGATTCCGGTACGTCGACGCCAGGTTGGCCATGGTGGTCAGCGTGTCTGGATGCTCCTCTCCCAGCACCCTCTTTCTTGTCTCCATCACTCGCGCCTCCAGCTCTTTTGCTTCCGTCCATCGTCCTTGATTCCGGTACGTCGACGCCAGATTGGTCATGGTGGTCAGCGTGGAAGGATGCTCCTTTCCCAGTACCCTCGAACTCGTCTCCATTACTCGCACAAACAACTCTTCTGCCTCCGTCCATCGTCCTTGATTCCAAAACGTCGACGCCAGATTGGCCATGGTGGTCAGCGTGTCTGGATGCTCCTCTCCCAGCACCCTCTTTCTCGTCTCCATCACTCGCACCTCCAGCTCTTCTGCCTCCGTCCATCGTCCTTGCTTCCAGAACGTCGACGCCAGATTGGCCATGCTGGTCAGTGTGTCTGGATGTTTCTTTCCCAGCACCCTCTTTCTCGTCTCCATCACTCGCACCTCTAGCTCTTCTGCCTCCGTCCATCGTCCTGCAAGCTTTCTCGCCAGCGCCACCATTGCCATACTCGCTAGTGTCTCCTTATTAACTTGTCCAAGTAGCTTTTCTTTTAGCTTCATGGACTGTGTAGACATATTTTCTGCATCGGATATAGTCCCTTTGGTCCATGCATACCATGCCGCTTTGTATAAGACTGAGGCCCACTGCAGTAAAGCGCGTTCACCTTCTGGCTTCTGCTCAAGCGCCGCCTTCGCATGCGGAAAGAGAGCTTGGCACATCCCCCAGTTTTCGTAATTGCCTGTGGGAAACGCCGCGCACAGATTCTTGACGTATTGCCGCTTCCATCTTTCGAGCTGCCCATGGGTCTCGAGCCATTTACGGGTCGCTAGCTGTACCAGCCTGTGCATCTCCAAAGTAGTGCTGTTCGTGCTGAACACAAACGAGTAGTCTCTAAGCATTAAAATATCGTCTTCAAACTCGTCGTCCATACTAGACACAGATGCGCCGTCTTTACTGTCTTCAAGCTTATTATCACCGCTTATATGTGGAGATCCCTCATCACCTTCGCTCTGTGCTTCACTTCGATCCCGCAGCAGGTCTTCAGGAATCCCCTGCCGGTCGAAAAGGCTCATCAGCGACAGAAGATCCGCCGCAGAGGGTCGGGTCTGCTGTACATGATCGAACGATATTTGCCAGGTTATAATAATAGAGTTCTTAGCATCCCAGTCTCTGCGGAACTGTCCAGTGTCATCTCCGAGGAGCCTTGACTTTTGCCTGTCGTTCTTGCGGAACTTCTCTAGGTACTGTCGAACTGAATATCGCGGCGTTCGGTGGCAGATATATGCAGCCGCCTGCACAATTGCAAGCGGCATAAACTCAAGTGCGGCGGCAAGCTCAGCAGTGTCCTTCGCATCGTTCTGATATCCTAGCTTTCGGTCAAGCAGGTCCACTGCATGAACTTCATCCATTGGCTCCACCGCAATTATATTGCGCTCTTCGACTAGCCTCAGCGCCACACTTTTGTTCCGGGTCGTGATCAGGACCGAACCATTTTGACTCCAGGGCAGATATGCGAACAGTGGCTGCGTTTTTAAGCTGCCTGCCTGTGCCGACTGCCTCATCGGCGCAGAATCGACAAGAAATCGAGCATCGTCGGCGTTGTCGAGGACAACAATCCACCTCCCATGTTTTTCATCCCGCAGCCAGTCGTGAACTGCCTTGAATATATCTATTTTAGGGTTCCGCCGGTCGGGGATTTTAACTTGGTCCGCGACATCGCGGAAGCTCTGCTCGAAACGAGCAGCGTTGCTCGCATGTATCCAGAACACCCACGTTCCGGGTGACTGCTTTCTCACTCGATACGAGTACTCGATCGCAAGCTGCGACTTCCTATGGCGTGCTCAGCGATCTAGCCTAGCTCGTGCTTTAAGGACTCACCCAACTCCGCCTAGCCCAACAAGTGCGGTCCTAGACGCCGGCGCGGAGCACTTGCTGTGAATCTGATCTAGCATTGTCTCGCGCTCGACAAAGTCAGAGTCGCGAGGGAATGGAACGGTGGATAGCGGGATGGGCGGCGTCTCAGGTCGTTCTACGCGATTATAAATTTAGCATGGCGAATTTTCTAAAGTCACTAAGGCTGCTGGCTTACCGGCCGGAAGATTAAAGTTGTTTGTAACGCTCCCTGTGTTATAGCCTACCTGGCTACCATGATTTTCTGGGCCAGAGAATGTGATATGCGGAAACAGGGCTGTTCACTCTAGCTTCAGCCGCGTTTTGAACTGTGTTGCTTCTGCTACGTACGTTGTGTGCGATCCTGCCGCTGCTCTGCCTGCGATGGTTGCGCGGCAATCACCTCAGGCACGCCGGTATTCTCTGCTGCTGCGAAGTGTTTTACCCAACGACGAAGCTCTCCAGCAAAGATAGCGAAACCCGGATCATCTGCATTCTCAAACTTTGTCATATCCATGTGGTTGCTCCGTATCCCGATTGGAATATAGCCGGGTAGGATAGCGGAGTGCGAAGGTACAACCTGAAGCGATGTTAGTGTACGGAGAGAATAAAGGGCAGGTGAGCTTACCATACCGACTCCCGGAAGGGACAATTCTTCATAGAAGCACGTAATGTCGATCGGTGGAAGCGTAGCGCCAGCTCGTGATCTAATCATCGTGTGGAAACTGTCTTGGATATGCGCAAGAACCTCCGAGTCGGTCTTAAGGACTTGGAGAATCTCGGGATTCGTCTGCTTAAAGAGCCCGATTGACCTCGCGAGCATCTCAGCCCATCTAGCGAGACTAGAGCCGTGGTGCGGCGTGCCGAGGAATACGATGCCGCAAGTGAGCTCGAGTATGCTCTTTAGATGTTTCTCTGGCCGCTGGTCCGCTATAACTAGAGCCTGCAGATCGTGTTAGTGGGCTGTCAGCTAATCAAGCGTTGTATTGGAAGTCTTACATTCTCACATACTAGCCCACCCAGACTGTGACACACAAAGATGAGAGGACGATAACTCTGCGACGGTGAGCGCAACTTCCTAATTAGTGGCCGTGTTTGCACCAACCGTGTCATCATCGTCCCTGAACGCTGCGACCGCAGCCAGAAGGTTCATGGCATGATTCCCAATTCGATTCTGGGATACCATGCCCCGCCAATCTGCTATATATGCGTCGTATCCGAACGTGAGAATGCGTGCGTTGGGAACTTTGAGCGGTAGCAACGTTTGAGGCCATGGCGCCGCTGCGCCCTTGGCCGTCCACGTCTTCTCACGGTCTCCCGTCAGGCCGTGGATGAAGATGATGCTGGGTAGCGAGTTAGTAGTGGATCCGCCTAGAGTATATAGAGCTGAACTTACTCGACGACGCTGTCTGTTGCCTTGTGGAGTAGCTTGATGCCGGACGGAAAGACCTTTCTCGAGGCTGGAGGCGTTGTGGATGAGATTGTGGATGTGCGGGCGGAGGAAGCGTCACCGTTCGCGGGGCCTTTCGCCCGTCGCTCAAGCCAGCGTCTCATCGCCACGCGAAAGACGCGATCGCTCGCGTGTTTGTTGGCGGTCAGTCTGCAGCGACGGGAACCGGAGTGGGAGCAAAAAGAACCGAGCAGCAGCGGCAGCAATGAGGCTGTTATGGGAGGCCCCACGAGACACCTTCACAGCCGCAGCCATGTGTTGGACGCAATTGGGCGCTATCATTCGGGTCATGCAGGTACCATGGTATCAGGCATAAATATTGTTAGTGCCACACTAAGCAGGGGTTCCTACACTAACCAGACAAAGCAGGAAAAAGCCAATAATTATTAGGTTTCAGCATAATATAAAAGTACTAGTGCTTACCGTAGAATGCTGAAACCCAATAATTACCTGTTTCCCCTGCTTTGTCTGGTTAGTGTGTTGACCTCTGCTTAGCGTGGCACTAACAATATTTACGCCTGATACCATAGTACATGTAGAAGCGCCCAGCTACACAGCCCAAGCCCTAATCCCCTACAAACATGCACACTCATTATACCGAAATTTACAGCATGCTTCCGGAGCAGCGGACTGCTAATACTAAGTGATGTTTGCAGCTGAGCAATCAGGCGTTGTCCCCCTTCTTTCCTATAACTAATAACAAAGCTTTATAGCAAATGGAAGTTATTGGCTTTCTGAATATATCTTGGGCGGTATGATATTTGACTATGGCAGCTAAAGGAGATAAGAGACACAAGAAGTATTTTAAAAGAGAAATGAGATTGAAAGGCCCAGCCTTATAAAAACAGCCCACGTGTGTTCTCGCGATTGGTTACTTGTCTGGCTCGGCTTTGGTGATGTTGTGTCTGTATTGGGAGTTGGGTTTTTGGAAACCTCCAGTCTCCCAAGCCGTCAGCTATCGGCTTCTACTCTCTCTGAGATTTACACCGGCTTAATACACCGTAGTAACGCACTCTTACTATTGCATTGCATTGCATTATATCAGACATCCCCTCCAATTCTAACCATCTACTAATGCCATGCCATGCGATAAAAGCTCCCCCCCAAAAGAGGACACATAAATCGGGAGAAAGCCAAACAGACCATCATCCCCAGCTAACCGCCTGCCGTCTAGAGGATGCAGGAAAGCAGAGAAACAGACAGAAGACCCGACATGCCGATACCCAGAAAAGCCAAAGAACAGATCTGTGAAATGCCGTATGCCATGCCAAAAATGTCAAATATGCTCGCATGCAGCCGCTGAATCTCAGGGCCCCCCCAAAAAAAGGAACCGCGCTGGCATGTTCGAAACAGCCGCGCGAAATCATGACGCTCTAAAGCTCATCATCCACTACCCTCATCTCTAAACCCATCCGCCTAAAAGCATCTAAACACCACCATACCCTCCCCTCTCCGCGCCTAACAACGCCCTCCCCTCGTCCCCTCTGGCACTCCTAGCGGGACTAACCCCCCTCGGCGTCCCCGCGACGCTCACACTCGGGACCCAGCCCCGCATCCACCCACTAGCCCTATGCCAGCGCCACCCCCTCCGGCGCCCATCCGCTCCCATCTCTCCCACCCTTCCCTCACCCCTCCCAACAACCACTACAGTCTCCCTCCTCCTCTTCCCCCCCTCCGGCCCAGCCTCACCCTCCCCAAAAACAAGAAACTGCACACCCACCGCCGCATCCATCACCAGCACGCCCGCCGCCCCAAGCCAAAACGGCAGCGCGCGCGCCACCCAGTCCGCGCGCCGACTGCCCTCCTCCCCAACCCAGCCTCTGCCTTCCCCCGGCGCGAAGTCGGTCCAGGCGCAGGGATTCGTCAGCAGCGAGGAGGCGTAGAACAGGTTGCCGAAAAACGCGGCGGCGAAGAGGGTCGCGGAGAGACCGGCGGTGCTGCGGCGGCGGTGGTTTTTGTAGAGTTGCGGGAGGCGCGACCCGAGGTAGAGGAGCGTGCTGAGCCAGGAGAGGATGGTGCCGAGGGAGAGGGCTGGGGTGGGGTCGGCGGGGTGGGGGGCGGGGACGGGGTGGAGGGAGGCTGCGGCGGTGTGCTGGGCTGCGATGGCGAGGAGCAGCGAGATGTACAGCAGCGTCTTGGGAGATGGCATGGGGGAGTTTCCGCGTGCGACACGGTGGATCGTTCTGTGCGGCGCGGCGCCGGGGGGTGGGGTGGAGGAGGGGGCGGAGAAGGGGGCGGAGGAGGACGACGCGATGCTGCGCGCGAGCTCGTCCCTGGGCGAGGCGGGCGAGCGGGCGAAGTTCGGGATGCGGAACACGTCCATTGGGTTGGAGCGGTGCGGCAGCGGCACATCGAGCGGGTTCCTGGCGCCGCCGCCGCCGTAGCCGTAGCCGTCTTTCTTGTCGCTGCTGCTGCGCGGCCGCTCGCTGCCGGGTGTGCTGCTGCCCACGCTGATCCCGTCCAGCACCTCTGTTATCCCGTCTGACCTGGAGAAGGAGTCGTCGTCGTTGTTGGAGGAGCTGCGCTTGTGGCTATGCGTATCCCGTGCGCTGCGCAGGGGCCGGCCGTGTCCGAGTCGCGCATACCAGACCCATTGGCTTACTAGCACTATGTCGACGGAGCAGTAGTAGCCGCCGAGTAGGATCTGCCACAGCGCCTGGCTTGTGAATATGCAGCCGAGGAAGTTAGAGGCGTCGCCGAGCAGCCATTCGGTCAGGAAGAAGACGCTGAGGCCGGATGTCGATTTAAGGGTGTAGTTCTTGTATATCTGCGGGAGCTGCGCGAACAGCCATGATAGGATGCTGCATGCACCCAGGAGGGTAGATATTAGTGCTAGGTTGGTCGGGACGCAGGTATGCAAGGTGGCGGAGATGTGGTAGAGGAATTGGTTTTCGGGTTCGCAGAGTGGAGGTAGGGAGGGTTCTAGGAAGTTGGGGGAGAATCGTGACATGTTGTCATCTGTAGTGAGGATTGCGTCGTGCGTAACTCGGGTAAGCGACTCCAACAGCAGGGAGGTATTATAAAGGCCTGCGCCCGTCCTACTCTTGAGGACGCTTCTGCCTCCCCGGCCCTTTATTTGTTGATATCCAAGCCTCAATACCCTGGCAGTTTCTCAGTCAGATGCTGAGTTCAGGTGGTGACTGGTGTGAGGCGGCACAGCCACGAGGCCGCCCAGCTCCGAAATGTCTCAGCCACCAGTTCTTTCCAGCTGACGTTGGATGCTGAAGGTGGCAACTCGAGTACAGGCTAGGCAGAGGTAATGAAGGTAGTAGGTCCAGGCTGACAGTAATTTCTATGAGGGTCTAAGGGTCGCAACAGGACGGACAACGTACTCGCAGAAACACAGTTGGCGCAGAATGGTGGCACGGATGCCCGAAGGATAGATAAGCGGCGCCAGATCGGGGTGATGCAGCACAAAATGGAAATATCAATACCGCGATCCTTGTCTTGTTAGGAATAGAAGGAAAGTGGCTAGTGAAACTCTATCGAGACACCTGAGGAATGAAAGGCACAGAGAGCAACGAGAGACTAAGCGATGGCCAGTGATGGTCAGTGATGGTCGATGATAGTCATGCCGGGTGGAGCGGATGACTCCCAGACTGTTGAGGGTGGCCGCCCACCAGCGAAAGGCCCCAGATAATTACGCGCATGATTCACGGTAAGATAGAGCGATAATAAAAGGGTGGCCGGGAATCTTCGCTGACTGGCCCAGACTGGCTGCGACACACTCTCGACGGTTGGGCTGTTGGTTGATAAGACTGACGGTCCGAAGGGGAAAAGGAAGGGAAGCGAGGGAAGCGTTATCGCCCAAGTCCGAGCTAAGGGGGGGAGCCGTGGTGTTGCAGTCAGTTGGCTGCGGGACGCCTTTATTAGCACGCGACCAAACCGCCACCACGCCGCCCGACAATCTAATCCATCTCATCCACCCATCTGCCGCGGAAATACCACCGATCGTGCCAAGACAGAGACCCTGCATTCGCCCATCAAGTACGAATACGTACCTGGATACTCGTCATGAGGACTGCCAGCAAACGAAAGTTGGACCGTGCGCAGACACCAAAATACCCAGAATCGGAGGTACGCGTATTACCTCTATAGATTCAATTAATATACATCGATCAACCTTGCCTTCCAATCGTACTTCTGATGATATAGGCTTTGTTCCACCGTTGGCTTCGTCATATTGAGCGACTCGACTCCGGAGATTGAGTGTGTATAGGAATTGCATATCAAAATCGTCAGCTTCTACAATCACGGAGCCTTGATCCTATTGATTCTATTGGCTGGATCTTCAATCACCGTAGGACGAATTCCACCAGCCGAAAGATACCACAATGGCACCACGACAGCCACTGCAGCATCGCGCAGCCATCTCCGCACCAATCCCATCTCCACATGCGGAAAAGATATCCTGCACCGAGCGAGGCTTGCCTCAAACAGTCACATCCATGAGAACAACACTCAAAATCTACACCGAAAGATCGCCAAGAGCGCCTCCGTTTGTCATATTTAATCATTATGGGCTGCTCAATGGCTTCAAGACGCAACATCACCATCTCAATTACAATTGTATCCACCGACTGAAGAACACCAAGGAAGCTGCGCGACAGCAAGCCTCGACCCGGAGCATCGGCAGAACAAGCAAAACAAGCAAACAAGCCCCACCAACCACCCCACATCAAACCTTGGACCCCTCCCCACCCTGCATCACGCCGTCATACTCACTAAACCCATCAGCCCAACAAAACTCCATCCACCTACCCCACCCAATCCCGCGCCGCCACAATCCCCGCCGCCCCCACCGCATACACCCCAGCAGCGCCCTCCACCCCCCGCTCTGCCCCACCACCGCCACAAGATCGTAAACCAAACACCCGCCAAGCACCTAATTGCTCGCGCTCGCGGCGCCCGCGAACCCGGAGCCCCGTCGCGACTTTGACGGCGGAGCTCGGCGGCACGCCGCGGAAGTAGGCCGCCGAGGCGTTGTGCAGCAGGTCGAAGACGCCGATGCCGGCGAAGGACTTGGCGACGAGGCGGGTGGTGAGGTAGAGAAGGTAGGAGAGGATGTTGGTGAGGACGAGGGCGTTAGAGGTGTGGAGGGTGGTTCCAGAAGAATGCCCATGCTGTGATAGGAAGAGGGAGGTAGTGAATGTGGACCGAACTCGACTTCGTTGCCGGGATTTGCTCGCTAGGCTTGAGAGCTGCTGTGGAGTAGAGCTTTCAGGTAGGTCGAGCGGAGAAGGGATAAGGGCAGCTGTGTCTTGCGGAGGAAGATTAGGGAGGACGGGTAAGACTCGCTCCCAATGCACACGTTCCCCAGCGCTACCACGGCGCGCAGTCTGTCACTAGGTCTACCTTTTCCTTCATTCCATCCCCTTTCCGCCGCTTCCATAGCCACGCTAGCTGCTGCGGGAAGAAGGCCGCGATGAAGTATCTGCGATCGCCCAGCACTACTCTTCCATATTCCTCTTTTCTAGAGCTTCCTCCAACAGCCCCGGAATTAGCCTCTTCACCCACTTCCATGCTCCAAGACCCTACATGCTGTTCGTGCGCGGCTTTGTGGCTGAAATCCTGCTATGATGGAGGGAAAGGGGGAAAGGTAAGGACACCACTACGGCTGTGGACTAAACGCCGCCAGATTCGCGTCATGCACGTCTTTCATGTTTGGGGAAGACAACATGCCGTACTGCTGCGCTGCGAAGTCGTAGAGGAAGGAAGCTGGCGCTAGGTAGCACGCTGTGCTGCGTGAGATGCCCATTCTCGGACCTTTAAACCAAGGAAGTAGAGACGTGAAGGTCGATTGAAGTAGAGTAGACAGTAGTAGACAGTAGACAGTAGACAGTAGACAGTAGACGCAGTAGCAGTAGCAGTAGCAGTATGACATGCAATTGGGTCCTAGTAGGTCTAATTGGTAAGAGATGGCCAGATTCGTAGGACGTTGGAGTTGTATGATGGAAAGAGAAAGTTAGAACGAGGCTGAAGAACAGTATACAGATTACACTAAAACAAGAATCCAGTCTTCAGAATGCTCCATTGAAAGCGGCTGAATATATCCGCAAGCCCAGTTGCGTAGAAAAAGTAATCACGTCATCGAAAGACCCTTGCATCACATCTCCTGCTCCGCACAGCCCAGCCACTCCCACGGACACTCCAATTTTCATCTCAACCAAGCCTCACAATCTCACCACAACAAACATACACAAAGTCTGCATAAAACCACTGATTAAAATTCCGTTTTGTTGTTCGAGCTATCATGGACCTAGTACAGCCGTATCCTAACATTCCAGCCGGAATACTTCTATCTATGCAAACATAACGAAGCCGAAGCCAACTCCCTAGGAACAGGAACGAAGAAATCGAAGAAAACGAAGTGAAGAAGCCCGCTAGAAGCTGGGTGAGGTACTAGAAGTAGCATTACAGACAATATGACAAGAAAGATGAGAGCAGAGACATGTGTATCTATGCGGGAGGGTAGGGGTCTACAGTGCGGTATGCGCATGTCTCCACTGGATCTAGGAGCGGATCAAGGGTAAGGAGGATAGACGGAAGGGGACGGGTGGTTGGAACGAGTGGACGGATATCCAAATCTACTCCCGCGACACGTCGCGCCCGAACATCTTCGCCTTAACCCAGTCCATAACGACCAAGATACGGTTGCGCGCTGCATATCCATTAGCCACATGTCATCAAGAAAATCCCTCCAACAGAAGACAAACAGATAGGGCAGAAGGGGGAAAGGGGCCACTTACTGCTAAAGCACATGCTCAAATACGCGCTCCTCCAGAAAAAGTACGTCAGCGTGCCTCCGGTCGCCAGATTCCCCGTCAACCAGCTAATATCCGCCACCGCCTTCTCAGAACCAATGTACGCCAACGAGCCTTGATGCGAGTACTCGAACGGCCCCATCTGCTTGACGCGGCGCAGGCGCTTCTGCAGCTCCTTGATCTCCGTAAACACCTGGTCGCGCGCGGCTTTATTTGGCGCGCTCTCCTGGGCTTCCGACAGCTGCTTCAGCTCCTGCTCGACCTGCTCCGTCTTGGCTATCTGGTTGAACAGGCGTGCCAGGAACGCGCCCTCCTGCGCCGCCACCTGCGCCGTCGGCGCGTAGTTGGCCACCGCGCAGTCGCCGACCGCCCAGATGTTCTCGGTGCCCTTGACGACTAGGTACTCGTTGACGGCCAGCCCGCGCCGCGAGTCCTTCTGCGCGGGGATCTGCATCATCAAGTCTTTGACGACGGGGCGCAGCGCATTGCCGGTGGCCCACACGAGCAAGCCGTAGGGGATGCGCTCGAGGATTTTTTTGCCGTCCGGGCCGGTCGATTCGGCTTCAATGTATTTGTCGGTGACGTTTTTGACCATGGTTTTGGTGCGGATGGTGATGGTTTCTTCTTTGAATGTCTTTTCGGTGTATTCGATTAGTTGCTTGGAGAACATGGGGAGGACCTTTGGATAATGTTAGTGGGCTTTCGGAAGGAGAGAGGGGGATGTACACACGTTTGGCAGGGCTTCCACGAGTGTGACGTGGAAGTTCTCCTTGATATCGGGGATCCACTTCCTCAGGTCATCGTTGAAGAAATCTTGAAGCTCGCCAGCAAACTCGACACCTGTGGGTCCACCACCAACTACAACCATGTGAAGAAGTCTTTTAATCTCGTCTGGATTCTGGTCTTTGAAGGTGGCGGTTTCGCAGCAGTCCATGATGCGTTTGCGGATCCGTTGGGCATCGCCGACTTCTTTCAGGAACAGACTGTGTTCTCGTACACCAGGAATACCTGATTGGTCAATCAGCTTTTATATAGCATATGGATTTCGGGCCTTCTCACCAAAAGTAGCGTTCTCGGCACCAACTCCGACAACAAGCATATCAAAGGAGACTTCGGTTGAAGAGATATCACCCTTGATCTCCGAGTCATCATTGATGTATACAACCTTCTTCTGATAATCGATCTTTGTAGCCTCCGCTTCATAGAATTTGACCGCCGCTTTCTTGTGGCGTAGGAAGTTGCGGATTGGCTCCATGATAGACCGATGCTCGATTGTGCCAGTAGTGCATGATGGCAATAAGGGGGTGAATAGGAAGTAGTTGCGCGGTGATACTACAATGACGTTGTAGTTCTCGGTATCGAGTTTCTTGAGTAGCGAAACGGCGCCCCATCCAGTTCCTATCAACAGTCAATTGGGTGAGCCAGAGCAAAATTGGATGGAGAGGGAGTTCACATACCAAGAATCACCAGCGTCTTCTTGCTTGGGTCTGGATTGGGCTGGTCAGCGGGATGCCGCATTATGTAGATGCCATATCCAAGGTATGCGATTCCGCCCAATGCTGACAGACAAGTAAGCCTCCATGTCCATCGTAGGATGCTGAATCCTCCCTTCTTCGCTTTGGCGACGGTCTCAGGCTTGGCTACATCTTCTGTCGATGCTCGCCGGATTGATTGACGCAGGGCAGTCTTGTAAAAGGTAGGTCGGGGAGCTCCTCGAGCTCTGGAAGCGACGATGGATGGGCGGGAGGTAACAAAGGTACGGCGGCCAGCCAGTGAGATGTAGGCCAGGAGGTTGGCAGAGGCGAGCGGCCTCATAGCAGGAGCCATTGAGGATATTCAAAGTGTGCAGCAGTCCTTCAATGACGGTCGCGTGTTATATCGATGGTCGGTCGTGTGGGCAGTTAGTGTGTTGGCGTTACTTTGCGCTGACTGAACTTTTTCTGCACTGGCGATGACGGCGGGCGAACCTCGCTCGCTCAGCTCTAGCTGCGACCCCCTGCCCGCGGCCGTTGGTTGCTTTTGCTTTCCAAGATGTGCAGATAAGCCTTCGCCCCAACCAAATGTGCCAATTCCAGCTGCTAACCGGTGGGTCACGGCCTTTAAACCCGCGCCTGTGTTGAAGGCCCAGATGCGGTCCGAGACGGTGTCGGGACTCCCACGAATGATTATTCGAAACGGGCAAATTTTCGTGTCATTCCCTCAACAACAAAACAACTCCCCGTGCGATTTTGGTAATTACGGGTTCTCCAACTCAGCTCTGTCGCTCGACTCCGCTGATTTCCCACGAAAATAACCCGGCCTTCTCCTCGGGCACGTGGGTGCGAAGAGAACTTTTTAGCTTGTGACAGGAGCTCCGGACACCAGGGAGCTCGACACGCACGCGGGTGAAAGGTGGAGCATTTCTCATTTCCAGGTCCGACTGAGGCTCAACGGATCAGCGGGCTTGTGGGGCTATTGACATTGTTGTCTCGGTACTACATTAAGTGGATTTATGAGACCTCAACACCGCTATTCTGCCACTGCTGAAGTCTCACGGCAGGTACAGTTGATCATCTGAGCTTGATGTATGATGTATGAATGGTGTCTTCTTTCTCGTTCTCACCGCTATTGTACCTTGTCCATTTGTTAAATACGTTCCTGCTTTTGCCATTCCTAATCTCTCTCATGCTGGACATTCAAGGAAGTGTTCGGTTCCGGGTTCAGAAGCGATCTGGAGCCCCAATCTGATCTAGAGGCGGGTGTTCGGTGTATATGGCGACTTTTCAATCTGAAGTTCCTCTAGATCGGCAAGCGCGTTAAATCCGCACGCCATACTATATATAGTAGCTGAACTGAAGCTCTTGGCGTCAGATTAATAAGGAGCCCTGAGTTTTAGTTCTAGATTCCAGATTGAATCTAGAACCCTGCTCGTACATGTGCCCAATCGTCCACCCTCCGACCGACTATATTGCTGCTGCAGCTGTAGGCCCTATACGACGTCCTTCTCCTAATTCTTTCCTTCGCAATTCTTATCTACCCGCTTAATCGAGTACTCGGCTTTAGATTAGATTGAGTATAACTACCAGATCAAGCGCCGCTAAATATCTACTAGTTGACGCCGGTGAAAGCATGGAGCAACCTCGGATTGAAAAAACCTCAGATTGCAAACGAACCTGTACAGCGTAGAAATAAGCGACCGATATTGGCACATGCGCAACCACTAAAAATCGATTTTTGAAGATATATTACTACTCTAATACTTTGTCATTTGCCCATTACATCTCTTACAGTCGTGTAGACGCTTTGTATAGTACTTGTACATGTTCTGAATCATTTTCTGGTCCATCTCCTCCTCGAACAATCGTGGTTGCGCACGTGCCAATGTCGGCCGCTTACTTCTACGCTGTACAGCGAACACTCCTAAGGGGGGTGAGCACGGCGACGTGCACGTGACAGTTCACGGGCCACCTTGTAGGCAAGCTGCCCATACGGGCATCCTGCCCACCTGCCCCACTACCGAGGGCAAATAATGCGAATTACTCAACCGCAAATAATTATATTTAGTGTAGCTATCTACTAGCTAGTTGCCTGCCGTCTAGGGCACGTACGTGCCGTATGTTCTGTTGATTTGGATATGCTGCACTTGCATAGGGCTCGCTGCGGTCGCTCTGCCGCTGCCGTTACTGCCCCTCCGGGACGTCTCGGGGCAGCACCATCCCACAGCACCGCGCACAGACGTCTGCACGTGACCCTGCACGGACCACTATCGCCAACGCATAAGATCTTCAAAATTATATGTCGACGCGACGATTTGCGTA
>Ga0307507_10005377_pt1 | contig 21127 bp, 27 predicted proteins | sample 7_EM_MG_FD_207223 | JGI IMG/M metagenome (GOLD analysis project Ga0307507, IMG submission 207223) | Populus trichocarpa ectomycorrhiza microbial communities from riparian zone in the Pacific Northwest, United States - 7_EM | ecosystem: Host-associated > Plants > Roots > Unclassified | place... | reverse complement strand
TCCCTCCTACCTCCCCCCAGATCTCCCATCTCCCACCCACGGTTGGCAACACCATACCTCGGCGGGGCCGCCCCAACTCTCGCCCCGCCATCAGGCGCCAAACTAGCAGCCTGGGACTCTGGAGCTCCAATGCCATAAAACCCCCCCCTACCCCCGCCAGCAGCAGGTACGTCCTGATGCATGCCTCCACTCACGTTTCTACTACCACCACCATGGCGGGGGAGGCAAAAATGGCAGATGACAGGGACACACATGCACATGATGATGAAAGTCAGACCCACGAGTAATAATTCCACGACTAGAAGCGAGCCGGGGTCTTGGTGAGTAACCTTTTATGTCCCGAATGAATGGTACGGTAGCCTACCTCCCACAGAATCCTTGGCACCGGCGGCAGGATAATCATCGCTGAAAAGTAACGCCGCCGATGGAGCGGACGGCAGCGCATTGCGTAGTACGTTGCCGACATACCCTCCGGAATTCCCTAAGTCATCCGGTAAGAATTCCACAACTGACCTTGGCCTCCTCTGGGAGGCCCTGCGCATGTTGGCCGTAGTGGCAGTGGTGGTAGTGGTGCGGATAGGGGAGTGCTCCCTGGGCTTGTCTAGGAAGACGTATGACCGCTCGTCCGCCCCGCCGATCGGAATGCCAGGGTTTCTTTCGCCTACCGGATCAGCTTCTAATTGCTCCTTACCCAGGCCGAGGATGCGGGATAGACGGGTTATTGCGGTGGCTATGGCATTGATTCTGGCCTCGCCATCTTGTTCGTCGGCTTCGGGGTAGAAAGGGGGTGGTGGGGGTGGCATGTTGACTACTTTTTGATGGTGCTACTTGCCTTTGTTTCCCGTGTGAATGTTTTCAAAAGGCGTGGGACTTGGGTGTGGGGGGAGGGTATGCTCGAGCTTATATATATATATATGGTGTCTAGTGGTTTTTTCCCCTTTTTCCTTCTAGCGTTTGACCGAAAAGGTCTCTTTCAGACTGCCACGTTTTTCTTGATGTCAATGTATGAGCGGCTGATGGACTAACAAATTAGAAGTGCCCTCTTGTTAAGCACTGCAACCCACTAGTAACTATAAGTAGCGAGCCATATTTGTATTTCAATAAAAATGCATACTTTTGAGCCTTAAACAATGGAGCGAAACAACTGTTTTCACATAAAATCACTCGGACAGCATTAGCAATGCCAAGACGAGTGACCCGTCATGATTGCGCCATTGATCACCTATTGAAATACTAAGCCCTGGCCCATACTTCTTCTCCTACTTCTAAACAGATAGCAAAGAGATGCACAAGGCTGGCATTTTGAAGCCTTTCATGCATGCCAGAAGTTTGCCCACTCTATCTAAGGCCATTGATGCCTGATCGAAGGAGATAATTTGCGGCATTAACTTCCTCGCTGAAGTTCGCCTCACCAGTGAGCTGTTTCCGCCAAACCACAGGGCCGAACCCTATTCAAGTATGGCCCCCCCTCCCTCCCCGAAAAAATGGAAAACCCTTCCTATTGCACGTGGTTGATCCTGTGCCTTAAGGAGGCATGTTGAACCGGGGGGATCCGATCCCATCCGCCGGTATCCACTTTGCTGAGAGAGCAAAGTGTTTGTTTTTTTTGCTTTCTTTTGGTGGCCCGTTTCGCGGTACTCGAGTACCGGTAGTACGTCTCAAGGTAGCAAACGCAATTTGAGGATGTTTTCCGAAGAGTGGAGGAAAGGTGCCCATTTAGCTCACAACACAGAATTACGTGTGAGGTAGCATACCAACGTATACTGGTACTTGAGTACGCAGATTCGGAAGAAAGGTCACTGCAACACCATCACATATCCAAGCACTTTATTATCTAATGGGCATTAGACACCACAAACGCCCTCTACAGGAGCAGCGCCGCCCTTAATACAGTCCCTGAAGCGTAGAGAACTCTAATTCTAGTCCTGCACTAGGAAGAGCATCCTTATGCAAAGGGTGCGAATCCGATGGGGACGCTCTAATCTCGAGATCTTTGTAAGTGAATTCTATCATTCGGCAACAACAGGCAACGGAAGCACCTAGACTAACAGCTCGAGCCCATACACTCCCCGGCCTCCCCTCCACCCTCCTCTAGTGACCCAAGTGGAGAAATTGTGCTTGAGCATAGGGCAAATCGGGCCACTTCCTCCCCCAGATTCCCCGCGACCAAGACCTCTTCCACTTCCTCCACGATGGCCATGGGTTTCCCAGCGTACCCATGTCAACTACTGCTCCCAATAACTCCCGAACTCGCCCAAGTGGTCCTAAAAGATCCTCGACGTGGAAGGTCAATCCACATTCCCGGTATTCCATCGCATAATTCTACCACGCGGCCAGGGGACACGGGGTCCGCCCTAGCTACAGCAAAAGGCACGACGGCAAAAGACATAATGAATCTTCAGCGACGAACCGATGCCTGAGACCCCTAGAGGAGAAAACGTATAGCCCGGATAGAGAGTGCTAGAAAACCAACCCCACCTCAAGATTTCGAGGATATCGAGCAATCGATCTGAAGGTAACGTGTTATGAATGATGAAAGACTTTGAGAGACGAATAATACAAAGCGCAAGGCGAGAACGGCTAAAAGTAGCGAATTGAGAAGGCTGTTCGGTCTAGGGCAAGAGAGACCCCATCAAGAGGGAGGGAGAAATAACCGTGTGCTGGAGCCGACCCAGCCGACCCAGCCCACACAACTCATATCTGCTCCCGAACCTCTTATCAGGATTGTTGAGAGGATCAAAAACATCGAGGAAGCTGCTCAAGAAGCAAAAATCGAAGAGTTTGTTCCAGATGAACAGGGCAACCTCAGACAGAATGCTGATGCTATAGACTCTTCCTCTGAGGAGGTGATTGAGAAATTTGTTCCAGAAAATTCAGGTGGTCTTCCATCGGAGGAGACAAGAAATTTGGAAGGTGCTTTATCACAGGAGCCAACACTACTCGAGTAGATGACGGGCCCCCCGCTTGTAGCTGATCGAACTTTACTCCACCGGGAATACCGCCCCAGCCCAAATTCCAACCCCCCAACCAGTGCCCAACCAGAAAACCTTGGCACAGACTTGCTAAGAGCGCAGGGCAAACTAGAAATGCGCTCGGAAGATTAAGGAATTGTGACAGGAACCGTACTTAAACGAATGTTATGGATCTCGGATACACTCATCGTGAAGGAAAAAGAAGCCCAAAGAATAGGTAGAAGAGGGATGGGGTGGGAGGACGACGATGAGGAAGACTCAGTTGTTAAGAATGACTGGGGGCCACACGTCGGCATCAGGAGTTTCGCTCGTTTGCTTTATCACTTGCTCCTTCGATCTCTGATGTTTGATAGGAACCCCTTTTCTCTTTCTCTCTACTCCAGCGTTATTGAACCATCACACCAGTTCACGAACTCCTCACTTGCGACTCCGCTTTGGATCACTATAACACGAAAATAGAACGACGTCTAGTGATGGCGCGAAAACACGAAACCCTAGAACTTGTACCATCTGTAACACTTGAGTGCAGTAGCCGCTGATTCAACATATGTCTACCAGTACTGTACTCGAGCACCGGATCGTGATATTATACTAAGCACCACCGCCCTCACATCCTCCCGACTATAGATACTATTGGGGATATAAAGTGATCGCAGCACACGGTACCGGCATTGGTAGATCATGACTAAAGTAGGCGGACTGCTTATGGGGCGCGTGGAGCGGGCATTGATCATGTTTTTAAAGCCGCGCTCCCCCCATGGCCCCAACCGACACCCCCGGCACGTCATAAGATGAGACTCTGGAACGGGCACAATTAAAACCCACTGGTACCTCTATCCCGGCACCCTACATATGATGCCGTACCCGAACACCGTAAAATTTCGTGATATATGCTATCCCCGTAAGCCGCGTAATCTCCGGATCCAGAGACAAAGCCCGCGAGAAGGATCAGAGCCTCCCTGACACAGCACAAAATCAATCGGGGGGACGTGCTGGATCCCATTAACTGGTATTCGCAATTCTGCTGACTTGTTAAACTAAACCCAGCTAATTTCCGCTGATAATCTGATGGTGGATTTCGCGAGATTTCACGGTCATGCACCTGACACCAGCAGCTAAACGAGTGAGATCCTGTGCAAGTACCGGTAGTCAAAACCCCCTTTCCCACCCTTTCCCATTTGTTTAACCTCATCCTACCGGTATCCTAGGTTCAGATTTCTCACTGCCGCCGTTGAACACAAGCAAGCAAACCTACCAATGCCATCGTACGATACGATCGAGTGGATCCTCCCAGTTGCTCGGAAACAAGCATTTAAACCATCGCATAACTCATGCAGGCATCCGTCAAGTTTACTCGTAATGTCCTGACGTTTGTGAACACAACTGCTATTGCATACCGCCAAAATTCAGCTTTTTTGCCTAGATCTTGGCATCATGCAATAGTGGTCGTGTTCACAAACGTCAGGACATTACGAGTAATCTTTGTCTGGCAGGTCGGCTGGGCGGTATCATCCGTGCAGGTGCTGTGTGAAGGGCGGCTTGTGCTCGTACTGTATGCACCATATCATACATGGCATGGGTCGTATCGTAAGTGAGGCGCGTTTCAGGTGCCCATACTGTGGCTGGAATGTTGGGGACGTGCGTAGGGTTGTGTCGTTGGGGATGCTGAAGCCACGAAATTGCAATGCTCGTGCGGTAATGAGGGCGGGGCAGAGACGGGACTTATTATGAAGGTCAGGCTTGAAGTCCGTTTGCTTTATCGCGATGGGCGTTCGTGATGCTCCGCTTACCCCGCTTGATATGGGAAGCGCTCGATAGCACCACCAATCTTCTATAATATCACGGCAACCTCACCCGGACGCGTCTTGTATTCCAGTGGGTCGTATTACCAAGGCTTTGATCTTGTTTACCTGCCTGTCGCTTGCCTGTCGTTTCCGTGCTTGGGCTAGGTTGAGTGAATGAACGTGTGGTGCTGTACGGTCGTATTGTACCGGCACTGTAACCGTATCGCATTTGCAATGCTGTGCTGGGCGGTTAGAGTAATGGGTAAGGAGCGTGATAATAGCCTGTTGCGGCATCGGAGCAGCGGTGCCAGGCGGGTGGTTGAGATTATGATTGCTATTTACAATATGCTATGCTTTGGTCCGGTTTGGTTTTGTATTGATACTGTACCGTATGATACAGGTATTAGATCTTGAAGGTTATCATATTTCGGGCCGCTTCCGCCCCACAACTTCACCTCACCCATCCTTCCCGCTTCCTTCGGAGGGAACCCTCGGCGACTGGAATCTAGCACGGCAAAATCCGTGATCCTCGAGCCCAGAGTATCCCGCTCGAAAGGAACTCCAGTTACTACATTTGTGGGGATCACCTGATGGCTCGATCTCCTCAGAGACGCACTGCACAAGACGGGAGCCAAGCCCAATTCAAGTGCCGTACCGATACTGTGCTGTGCTCGTACGGTGCTGGTGCAACTGCTTGCCCATTCCAACAGCATGCGGAAATTTTGGCGTTTCCTGGGCCAAAGCGCGCCAAGGTTTCCGGGTGCTTTCGGTGGGCAAGTGTGATATTAGAGCACACTGTACGAATCGGCATGGTGCCAATCCTTAGAACCTGGCCTGAATCTCACATCGGGCTAAGAACGCCAGTCCTAATATGCCGGTGGACTATGCCTAATCAGTAAGTCTCTTGGCTAACAATTTCAGCAATAACTTTTTTTCCCCATAACTTACATGCCTCACTATCTCCTTCCCATACAAACTTTGACGGCTTCTGCATACTACTCCAATCAAAAGACTAAAAGGGTCGCTCCGTGGGTATGTTCCAACAACCGGTTGGGGAAAGTTCATAGAAGGAACTTTAAGATGTCTATTTGTAGGTGTTGTCGCCGCAGGTTGAGGTACTTGTATCCGTTTTCTGTTGGTTGTCATGAGCGCAGGTTCCACGATTCAGACACCAAACAAACTTTCAATTTCAGGGATACAGTTCGTACAGTATGATACGGTACTTGTGCTGTGAACCCACTTTATTCACGCCCTGTTTCAGGTAGAGATTTGTTTTCGGAGGAATAGCTTTATTGGTGCAGTGCAGTTTTGTTTGCAGGCGGTCACTTGGTAACAGTAAGGTTAGCTTGGGTGTGGGTGGGGGTTGATAAGGGCAGACGAGTTGGTGGATGGGTGGGGACTTGAGCAGTCATCCCGCGCCGCCTGCTAGAATGGATGGGATGGGATGCCACAAGCACGGTCCCGGCTTGGGAGGCGAAGGCAAGGAGGCGAGAGAGAAAGGGGGGATGGGCCTGTTCCCCGCAGTCTTAACCTCGGGACATGGTGTGAAGTGGTCACGGGGTTGTGGTGCAACAATGATTTGCATAAAAGGGAAGTTTAACGGACGAGTTGGATTGCTGACGATGGATGGGGATGAGATGGTGAAGGATTCGGGAAAGATTAGGATATTACGATACTGCCCCGGAGGGATACCGGTATTCTTTTATATATATCATATTGACGTTTCATTCGAATTGTCCATTTCCTTATGGTATGTTATTTTTGGACGAGATGGATGCATACATGAATGGTGGATCTTTGGGTGTCAGGACTCCTGATAATATCGATAACTTACTACGATTTAGTACTTGAGTATCGCCACAACTTGATATACCTTCCCTTCCTCTATCTTCAAGGATCTCACTCACTCCGGTTTGATATCATATGTTGATGCGCGCCGCCGATGGGATGAATTTACCCCAGCTTCGCTTTACCGTACTGGACAACGCTCGTTCGCAAAGCCTCTCTTCTTTTTCCTGACTGGTTCAGGTCCAACTCTTTTTTTTTTCTTTTTTTTTTGCTCTGATCACTTTCCTTCTTTCTCTATCCTTCCCTTTTGGCCCTCTCCCTGACACGCCATAGCCCCTGATCCGCGCTTTCTATTCTCGCCACGAGGAAAAAAGAAAAGTGAAAGGCGAATCAATCCGACGGGCTGAGATGGGATGGGAGTGAAGGGATGAGTGGCCTGTTCCGGTCTAGTATGTTTTGTCCTCATCGTTCAAGGTTGTGATGAGTGGAGGAAAGAGCGACAGCTCATCGCTGCGCACTCGGAGGCCGCGAGATAGCAGGGAATGGATGCCTAGGAATGATTGGAGGGGAAGGGGGAGGGGGAGGTTTATGATAAATTTGTGATTTCTTTTTTATCAATGGATAAGCGGAAGAAAGTTTACCTTGGTTGTTGAGATGACGACGGGATGTTTTTTTTCGGTACGATAGATCGATGTCACGCCGGTTTTGGAATACAATATATATTTTTGTACTTGAGTAATAGTGGAAAAGAAAGAGGGAGGGAGGGGCTTCCTGCTTTTTGAGAGGCGTTCAGCGAGCTTTTACTTTCGTACCTGCATATCATATACCATCCCCCTCCCAACTAGCCTGCCTACTTCACTTGTCTTTGTTGAGGAGAGCGAAAGTTCATCTAGAGAATCCTCATCGACCGACCTTGCCGTTACCCAACAGGCAACGGAATCGCTAACCCTGCGTACCAGCTTGCAGGAGCCCTGCCTTACTGCACGAGAAAATAGGACAGAGGAGAGGCTATTATAGATATTTTCACTACACGAGCCAGGCAATACGAACTTTACTGTGACCTGCAGTACCTATGAGCGTCCAGATACAGCTACTTGCATAGCCCACGGTACCGTCTCATTGAAGATTTGCCTGATAGGGTAGTGGGGATCTTTGCATGTCAGTTTGCGGGAGGGAAAGTCAAGCTTTGTTGGGTTCGCCTGTCTGTATGTCATGCTAGCTTTCCCCTTCTTTCCTCCTTCCATCTTTCCCATCACCGAAAAAGAAAAAGAAAAAAAAGAGAGGGGGAAAAAGGCGAGAGCGCTTGTATGTATGTAGAGTTCTTCTCACAGCATATTATTATCCTATACGATGCGGTGCGGTACCGGGTCGCTCGCTGCCTTCCTGACGCCGGTGTGAATGTTGGACGGTGTGATCCTTTAAATGGATATCATGCTCGCACCGAGGAAGGGCTTTTTACTTCCTCATCCTCATCCCTCCCTGACTCGCATGATATGTATTAGTCTACTCAAGTATAGAGGAAATGCACAGCTGACAAAGCAACCTGCGAATGGAGCTGTTGTTCAGGCCATTTACAATCACCGTATAGTCTCAAATATTACAAGTATAAGAACAGAAGCTTGTGAGATTCTTTGAAGTTATAGGGAGAGAGAAAGGGGAAATAAAGGTTTGTGTGAAACGCCCTTAGCCTGTGGTGGGCATTTTTCTTTGTATCTGCACGTCTGGTTTTGCATCTGAGTTCACTGCGACACCGGGGTACAGTACTCCACAGTCTCGCACTCTACTACGGTAGTACCGTACACAGTGGTTGCGGGTCGGTATCTGTTTGTGCAGCAAGAGACAAGCTCTTTTCTTTTTTCTTTTTTTTTCTTTTTTAAACCCCCCCCCCCCATTCATCCGACTCCCGTTTCCGCTGTAGGCATTCCCTACAAAAGTGTTATTTCGACACTGTTTTGGGAAGAAGGGCATATGTAACGAACATTGGTTTCTTTCTTGCGGACAGAGCATTACACAGATGTCATGGCTGACATGCCCTGATACAGTTTTTGTACCGCGCAGCAAAGTCTTGTTCCCCCTATACCATCTGGAGATATACATTCTTTCCCCCTCCTGGAAGCTTGAAGCCTGTCGACAGGCGCGCGGGCGTTGCTGTCACCGTACCGGACTTGCTAGCTTGTCTGCCGCAGCGAGGTTCTATACATGGTGCAGCTGCTTGTAGTTTGACAATTCTATTCCGCGGGTAGAGAAGAAAAGGAGTGGAAGCCTTTGAAGAAGAAGCCAGAGTGAACCAAGAGGAAAGGATCGAAGCAAAAGAAAAATACGCTTTGTGCTGGCTCCTCCGCTAATATTACCTACGGTACCAGAACACTCTCCTCCTCCTCCTTCCCCCCTTCCTCCTCTTCCTCCTCCTCTACTTTCGACCTCTCACTTTTTATTTCCCCTTTGCACACCATTATCGGTACCCTCTTTATTTCTATTAGAATTTTACCCTATCCACCTTACTATCGGGGTAGGCAGTTTGCGTTCAAAAGGTCATCGGTTTGTATGGTTGGCTTGTTTGACTTGTTCGTCTTATTGGTTGCTTGATTCGATATTCGTTGATTGATTGATTGTCCCTCCCATTGACGGTAATAATCCCCAACTCAACTTACTCCTATCTCTGCCTCTTCCAACATCCATCTACTCTGCGTTCCTCCCCCCCAATCCTTTCAAATTTTACTTCCCTTCCACCCCCCCCCCCCTCTCTTCCTTTATCCTTTACTTCTCTTCTCTCTGGCTGGGAGTGGAAGGGAATTATAGATTTGTTGGTGTCCTCTTTCATATTATTGAGGTTCATCTCCTGGGGTATCATTCACCAGGTTCACACTTAATCTATTCCTTTCCCATGCCGACGCCGTTTTGTCCCCACTAATATTTACCGGACAGGGACCCTCGCTGCCAATTTTCGCTTCACTTTACTCCTAAACTTATCCCTCCAACCACCCTACCACCCCCCCCTTAGAACGTAATAATAATAATAATTCCGGCCATGTCGCATCTTCCTCTCCACACTCCGCCAACACCACCGCATTTTGGTCTCAGTGACCGGGGTTTCCCGGAGCGCTCTGCTCAAGATCGGTTGCGTGTTACAGAGAGCTCAAGCACTTCTAGCCTGAATAAGCACTACTCTGGGGGCAACAATACTACGGGCACTTTGAGCCATAGTAATAACAACATTCATCCTCCTTCCCCGAACCTTTATACCCTGCAGGTAAATTCGCAAAGTGAAGCACGGACTGTCTACACGCATCAAGGATACCCATCCTCGCCTAGAAGACTGCCACCACCATCCCAACACCTCCAGCGCGACAACCTAATTACGCATCAGGAGTTTGATCGTGAGATCAACGTCGGTAGCAACAATAGTGGCAACAACGGCGCTGGAGGTCTCATTGCACATCAACAGGTCTCGTTTACCCACCCCCAAAGATCCCCATACCCCCCCTCCTCCCCGCACGGCCGCCACAACCATTACAGTCTACAATCCACTGCCCCTTCTAGGACCCAACAAGATCAGTTGGAGAGATTACAACCGGAGGCATCGAGCGTAACAGGTGGTTTTTTGGGTCCTTTGGGTAACGATCCTTCTCACCGTTACGATTCAGGACCTTCCTCACCGTATTCTGTTTCGAGGTCTTTGTCGGGAGGTTCTAGTAACTCTGTGCATGGCACGAGTAGAGATAAAGGACAACCCCTACTTTCGGTCCCTGAAACTTCTAGTAGTGCGGCTACAACTCCTGCCGCTTCTCCCTCCATGTCGTCTACAGGCTTTCCACGCTCCATTCCGCGGACTTCTTCGATAGATTCCGCTATATCATCAGTATCTGCGCAGTCGGGAGCTAATCATACAAGCAGAGATGGAAATCACAGCTCAGCAAAAGATGTCAACCCAACCCCGGCAGAGATCCAGTCCTTAATTCAAACGGCTGGGTCAGCCGAGTCGTTAATTGCATATATGATGAAGGAGAAGGCGTCTGCCGCCTCGCAGAACGCGCAATTGTGGAAACTGGTGGACAAACAGAGGGCTATGATTTATGGCCTGAACAAGGATCTGGAACGCGCGCTGAAAGATAAAGAGAAGTATAGGAAGGCACTCAAGGAGCAGAGGAGCCAAATTCCACTACTTGCGTCGTCAATGGGCACATCGAGAACATCTAACGAATCGCCTGCGCCGAGCGAGAGCGCCGCAGGCGATTCGCCACAGGATGGCCAACCAAAAGCAAATCCCCTCGTTAGATCGGAATCTATGCCCCTTCCTGGGCGCTCGGGGTCCGATTCGAGCTCGGTCCAGGGCGGTTCGATGGCTCCCTATCAGCTTACGCCCCCACTAGGTCAGGAGCTGGATGGGCCGGCAAACTCTATGGGCGATCGCTTACCTTCTTCCGCCAATCACGGGCCGAGGGGCCCTAATGGACAATCAGCCCCTTCCAGCGTAACGCCGTCGTTAGGAAACAAACATCCTGATCAAAAACTTGGAGGTCAGGGTAATTTACAATCTGGAAACCCTCTCCCGCCAATGATGGAGTCGGCTGAGGAGGGACCTGCCCCGTTAAGCAAATTAGATAACTCATACCCAGCCGCGGGTTCTGGGCCAGTAAAGGGACCTATCCCGCTGCGAATGAAACTCGGTATCTCAACGGCCGTTGCCCCGGCATCGGGGCTCGGGAAATCGCCACTTCGAAAGGCGCCCCCTGCTCCGCTGTCATTGGGATTGCATACAGAATCTAAACTGCATGATGATACCGATGAGGACGACAATGTTTCGATTGATGAGATTGTAGGCTACCAACAACTTTCTTCTCGGAAATCAAAAGAACCGGAGGGGAAGGGATCCGATAGTGATAGTGGAAAGAGCTGGCAACATACACCGGTAGATAAAAAGGCTCCTTCTGATTTCTCGTCCCCCGAAATTGAGGTGCACCAGAGCGTATCACCCGCGCGACCAGCTCCTAGTCCCCGACCTCAGGAGAAGCAAGCTTTGCCTCCTTCGACCCTACGGAAGCATAGTGAAGGACTGTTATCACCTACTGCCGTAGGGTTTGGGAAGGAACAGTCCGTAGTTTCGCCTGGTATCAGACAACAGTTCGCTAGAGCTCCATTACCCAGTCCTGGATTGCCAAGCTCGCCGAGGCCCGTTGACAGACCCCTAGGTTCGCCGATGCCAAGGATCAAGTCACCCGGTTTACCGGCCACGCCGAGAATGAGTGTGAACCAGGTTCCTTATGGGCCTGGCACTCCTCGCATGGGCATGCCTATGAGTGCCAGTATGCCACCTAGAAGGTCGGATCACAAGGGGCATGAGAAAAATGCTTCGGCGAGTAGTTTATCAAGTGCCAGTGGCTTCACAAAGCCGGGGTCTCTCGACAGATTAAGCAACCTCCTTATCCTACCTTCGGCCATCCCTTCTGTGGACTCCCGCGTAGTATCATCTAGGATGAAGCCCGCTAGAGCTAGTATGATGCCTGGAAGCAAGCCCCGGCCACTAAGCGAGGATTCCGTATTTACGCTCGGGGTATTTTCTCGGGTAGATGGAAAGGAACTATTACGGGTGGAAAAGGACGTAGGGGCTTTACCTGCCTTGGATTCTCGATTGAGGAATTACATCACCTATAATGTTAAGGTTCCTGATAGGAGTCTTTTTTCTGGACATGCTCCGGCTAAGATTGATGCCCGAAGAAATGCCATTGACGAATACTTTGCGGGGGTTTTGGGCGCCACCATGGACGAACGTGCGGCGCTGGCGCTGTGTGAGTTCTTCTCGACGGACGTAGTGGATAATAGCGTTGGCCGGGATTCAGCTCCGATCAAGGATGGAAGCAGCATAACAGGCACGAACCAGGATGGAAAGCCGGTGAAGGAGGGGTATTTGACGAAACGTGGCAAGAACTTTGGCGGATGGAAAGCGCGGTATTTTGTGCTCAACGGCCCGGTATTGAAATATTACGAATCTCCGGGAGGATCGCACTTAGGGCAGATCAAGCTACAGAATGCTCAGATTGGACGCCAATCACAGAATCAGAAGGTTAAAGAAACGGCGGAAGGTGCGAATGACGCGGATAATCAGTACCGACATGCGTTCTTAGTGCTAGAGCCCAAACGCAAGGATTCGTCGACTCTGGTCCGCCATGTTTTATGTGCTGAGAATGACGCCGAGAGGGATGAATGGGTAGAGGCTTTGATGCAGTATGTGGATAAGGGAGGGCCAGATGACGATGCCCATTCTACGATGTCTCAGGTTTCCCAAACCTCGACGACTGGTCGGGAAGGAAAGAAGAAGCGGTATGGGCAAAAGCACAAGGATAGCAGAGAGAAGAACGATGATGATTCTCTACAGGCGGTGAGTTATGAGGAAACTGCCCCCGGGGCAGCGCCTGCTCGAGGCCCTACGCCAGAAGAATTCAACAGGCTGCGCAATACTCCCTCGCCTCAGGACTCAAACGTGCATTCAGTATCGGCATCGCAATCCGCCCCTGTTCTCAGCAACCACCAGCAGGCACAGGCTACGGAGAATAGACCGATGGTCGGACCAGTCCCAGATAGAGGCCCAGTAGCGTCCAAGCAGATTTCCGGGCCAACGAACGGATCCGTCATTTCGGATCTCGCTGCGTGGGGATCAAAATTCTCAGCGCCCACTAGCCACGCGGAGCAGAAATCAGTAAAGAAGAGGAGCATTTGGGGATTCCGACAGCGCTCTTCCTCCGATCTTACTAACCAACCCCAAGCGCAACCCCCTCACCAGGCCTATGAGAGGATACCTGTTTCTCGAAGTGTCTTTGGAGCTTCGTTAGAAGAGGCGGTTCATTTAAGCAAGCCGATGGGAGTGGACATTCATCTACCCGCAGTCGTTTATAGGTGTATTCAGTATCTGGATGCCAAGGATGCTGCGAGCGAGGAGGGTATTTTCCGATTGAGTGGTTCGAACGTTGTTATCAAGGGGCTTCGAGAACGCTTTAACACTGGTATGTTGCATCAACGATGTATGCATTGAAATATGGCTAACTGAGTCTAGAATCGGACTACAACCTTCTGGGCCACGACGAGTATTATGATGTTCATGCTGTGGCTGGTCTGTTGAAGCTGTATCTTAGAGAATTGCCGACAAATGTCCTCACGACGGAGCGGAGAGGGGACTTTGTCAAAGTTACTGGTATGTATTCTATCACTCGGGGTTTTTTTTGGATATAATGCTAACATTTTGTAGAAATGGATGACAAGGCAGCTAAAATCTCGGCCCTGAACGAGTTGGTTCATACACTGCCTATTGAGAACTTTGAGCTCTTGAGGGCGCTATCGGGGCACTTGATCCACATTGTTGAGAACTCGGATATAAACAAGATGACTATAAGAAATGGCAACCCTCCCTTCTAACTCCATTTAGAAAATGAATGCTGACTGCTTTTACAGTTGGAATTGTTTTCTCCCCGACTCTCAACATACCAGCCGAGGTTTTCAGTATGTTCCTCCACGAGTACAACCACATCTTTGTCCGCCCGGAAGAAGGCAACCTCGAAGCCCTCCGCAGCCACTATCCAAAACACCCTCACCAAAACCCCCCGTCCACCCCATCTCCCATCTCCCCACGTAGCCCTTACCCCACACCCACCGACCGCCGTCCCTCGACAACCGGATCACTCCTCAATCCGAACAACCCTGATGCAGCTCCCTTAACCCCAGCACTGCGCTCCCCACTACCACCGTTACGCCCAGCACCCCAGGAACCGCCAATTACCCCGAAACCACAATTCGCCAGTTACGAGCCCGTGTACGAGACTGTTGTCACCCCTACGCCAACGATGCAGCCGGTAATGGGGTTCCCGGCACCGCAACCGATGCTTAGTGATGGCTCTGGGGATAATGGGCCTAGCGGGGCTAAGGCTAGGAAGAGGGAGAGCAGTATGATGTTCATGATGGGCAGGAAGGGGTATAATCGTGGGGCGAACAATGCCGGGAGCAGTAAGTTGCTCTTTGTCCATTGCTGAGTTTGGAATCGGTGTGCTGACGGCCTTAATAGCGATGGTGATGGAAGATAGTGTTTATGAGTGACTCCATTCACTCGAATATCCCTTCTCTTTCGTTTCCTTTCTCTGATTTGGCCTGGTCTAGTCTGGCCTGGTCTGGTTTTCGTAAGTAGATGGTGTGGGCGGTCAGTTGTGTTGTGTTACGTTAATGTTCTTCCATTCTCCTTCTCCTCTCTTTATCCTTTATCCGTACCGTCATCCCTACCCTATCATACAACTTAATACAAGCGCAAGTACTGTAGTTCTCTTATGTCTGGTGTTCTCTCTATCTCTATCTCTCCTCTTCATTTCCTCATTGAATTCACTTTACCTATTCTCGTTACTGTTCGGTTTATTCACAGGTGTTTTTTTCTTCTTCTTTTTCTTTCTTTGTTTCCATTTCTTTTACTTTGCGTGTACTGGGTGCGATGGAGTGGGGGGTGCATGGAGGGGGGTTAAGGCGATTTGGGATGAGGCGGACGATTGATTGACTGACTGATTGATTGATTGTTAAATTTACTTATGCGGGCGGATGGATGAAGTGAAGTGTATAGGCTATGTAGGCCAGGATATGGCTATCATAGCGGGGGTAAGGAGAGGGCGATAAAGGTATAGTACAATATACAGTACAGTTCAACACGAACTCGGAAGGGGTGTATATACATATATTCTTACTCTAGAGAAATTTCAATCCTTGCCGTGACGTTTGTTAGTACCCGTATCTCACCAAAACCCAGAGGAAATTCACCCTTCCCCCCCCACATTACACTACAATACAATACAGTAACGGTACGGCACTTATACCCCATTCCGTAACAATCCCATAATATCATACCAATACCCACACACTCTACCAACCCAGACTACCAACCTACGCAACACCCAGAAAAGTACAGTATCATACGTATTATACGTCCACACATATCACCATCAATCCAATCCGGAACTTTGGGAAGAAAAAGGAGGGACTTGTAAAATATAATCCTCCTCTTCCTCACCTACTACTACTACTACTACTACTACTACTACTACTACTACTACTACTACTACTACTACTACTACTACTACTACTACTACTACTGCTACTACTACTACTACTATGGCGAGGTGGGAACGGAACCCCCAGAAATTTATGCATCACAAGGTACAATAATCCAATAGATGTATGATACCATACCAGCCTATCCTTCCCTCTCTCTCCCCCCCCACACATATAGATAAACGTCCGCTACCACGATACGATACGATACAGATAATGAACACTTTATCGATCGTAATGGCGAGCCCGACTCAACCCGCATAGCAATCATACCAACCTTCTGTCTCTATCTCCGTCTCGTTTTCTCTCTTTTTTTCTATTTCCATTTCCATTCCCATGCGATATCGACCCGTGTAAATTATTCGCATATTTTCATTCTTATTCTCACTCGCTGATACCGTTTAGTGCGGGTTACGAGTAGCAATAGTAGCAGCAGTAGTACTCCGTTCTGTTTGTAATATGGTGAAAATAGAAATAAAAAGAGGGGAAAGAAAGAGAAAAAGAAAAAGAAAAAAAAGACATGTATGAAAGGGATCTAAAGGCTATGGTACTGTACAGTAGTGCAAACAAACAACCCGCCAACCAACCAACAATTCACTCCATTCCATCCCATTTCATCCCAGCCCAGTCCAGTCCGGGCACAAATTATTATTGAAAACGAAGAAAGGCAAAACGAACAAGTATGAAAGAAAAAGAACAAAAAATATAAGTAATGAATAAAAGTAAACAAGTAGGTAATCAACAACCAGCATACCACGTCAACAAAGCAGACAAGAGTACAAACGAAGGATAGATGGATGGGGGATTGAAAGAGAGGAGGAAGATAATGTATCGTACTATTCCATCTCAACATCTCCGTCGTCGGCCTCTTCATCCTCTCCCTCGCCATCTTCTTCCCCTTCCGCATCGCCCTCCACATCACCTTCAGCTTCAACCTCAACCTCAACCTCACCCTCACCCTCGTCCGCTTCTACATCCATTTCACCCTCCCCATCACCTTCCGCATCTCCATCCTCCTCACTATCTTCAGCCATCCCGCCTCTCCTGTCAACGATTACATCCTCGCCCAAAGCCCGTCTAGCATCCTCCTCTTCCCACCGCTCTAACCGCCTCTTCGACCTCCTGATCGCCGCCGCAAGCGCAAGCGCCTCCTCGCCGTAATCGTCCTCTTCCGCGTCCGTCGGTGCAAGCCCCGCAATCCCACGATGCGCAGTTCCGTTCCCATAGCGCTTCGAAGAGTGATGCTCGTTAACATGCTCGGTTTTAATCTTCTTAACGGGTGGGAGGTCGGGCTCTACGTCCATTGGCTCAGCCGGGGAGTCGGCTGTTGAGTTTGCTACTGCGGCGGGGTCCCTGGGGTCTGTGGGTCTGTTGTTGCTTTCAGCGCTAGCAGCAGTAGTAGTGTTCCCTGCGTCGTCGGCTTCGACGGCAGCTGCAGGAGGGGCGGCGACGGCCGGGGTCGAGCGTATGATTGGCTTTACAGGGTGAATCTCATGCTCGTCGTCAGACTTTGCAAACGGGTCTTCCATATGCTTTATCCTACGCCAGCAGCGGGAGATGGCGCCTTCTTGAAGGCGGGCCTTACGAGATTTGCGGTCGAGACGTTTGAGTTTGCGGTTGATAAGGTACTCTGCCCTATCTTTACGGTTTTGTTGTACTGCAAGTTGGTGAGAGGTCAATGGCCGAGAGCGGTATCCCCTCTCTGCGCCAGGTGGAGTCCCGCGGTCCAGTGGGCCTGTAGATGGAGCTATTGACCGGGCGGCGGTGAGACTATGCCCTGATGCGTCGCCAGAGGTCTTTCCCATTCTGAGAGTAATGCGAGGAGTAGAGTTCTTGACTTCTCCATCTGCTCCGCGTTTACCAGAGCCCTTGGGACGTCCACCGCGACCCCTGCTCGGCACCTCAAGCGCTGTTCGTTTGTTTGCTATATCAGTACAAATGCCAACATATCCAAAGAGTAACCGCAAACATACAATTCCCACTGGGAGTCATTGACCCGTCGGGAGAGCCCTGGCCAATCCCGTTCTCAGAGTCGTATTCGGATTGAAAATCCAGATGATTCGAATAGTCCCGTTTCTTACGAGTCGGATTCCGCGCAGAACCTATAGAAATGAGTAAAAATCTCCTTGTAAAATTTATTTAGGAGCGCAGGAATGTAGCCAACATACGTGGCCCATTTCCTCTTCCTGATGTAGACATGTTTGTGGGTGGCGAACCTCCAGTTGCTGATTGCTCGTCGTCTTCGGGAGACGGCGCAATTTCTATTATGGATGTCAGGCGTGTCGAGGGGTCGTTGGCAATGCGACCAGAAACTAGGGCTACGGGTGTGACTTACGTTTCTTCCCCTTCTTCCCTGTGGAGGGCGCGGGAGCGTTGTCATTGTTCTCCAGCAGCTCTGCGTATATCCCTTTAGCAGATGTACAAGTCATTTAACCCTTCTTTATTGTTTGGCTATAAAGTTCAGATTTTTCAACAAAGGCGTACTTACTCTTTCGCTCGCGCCGCATCTTCTCACCAAACTCGATTTCCGCATCGGCGTCGACATTCTCCTTGGCAGCTTGCTCCTCCGTCAAGTGTTCGAACTGAGGGACTCTGCAAGGCACCCCCCCATCCTTCGCTTCCTGTCCTTGGCCAAAGGGGTTCTTCATCGCCGATTCGGTATCAAAGTCACCCTCAAGATACCACCACATCAGCCAGAGGAAGGCCTTAGCCCTGCTCTTGCTGGAAAGAGTGCTCCTCATAACCAGGTCATAGAAATCCCGCGACTCCGGGAAATGAAGCTCCGAGATCTTGGGGGCATAGGTCGAGAGTAGGAAAACTAGGTTTATAGGGTTTGTACGTGGAACCGGGAGTGTCATGAGTTGGTCCAACGTCACCGGTTCCTTGCGATCCTCGCAAGCACCCTTAAGAATAGACTTAAGACGGGGAGCATCCTGGAGCTGCTTATAGGCGTGTGTATCCGTATACGATTGTAACGAAGGTATAGAGTGGTATGTCCTAAGTTGAGCCTTCATTTCAGGGAAGACTGCATCGAGAAAAAAAAAGAAAGAAAAAAACATTAGCAAACGGGAACCCAACCAGAAAAATAAAATGCTGGTCTCCCCTCTAGTAGGAGCGCAGCCACACTTACAATTCAATGTAGTATTCATCCTCCCGACGTTAACCAGTAAACAAACCATAGCCATATTCAGCGCATTAGGTCTCTCGCTCGTAAGTTTGTCCCTCAAAATCTTACTAGTCTTGCTGCTCCGCGCCATAGCATCGATATAGACATCCGCGAACGTCAGACTAGCCCGTCGATCATACGAGTTCGTAAAAACCGGTTTGTCATCCGTGAATATCGCCTGCAAGAACTCATATTGGATGTCCTTCCGCCAAAGCGGGACGCCATCCGGCTTCTTCAGGTGTTTAATCTTGCTCCCAGAGAAGAAGGAAGTCTGTTGTTTCCTGGTCGTGGTTCCGCCACTCTGCGCTCCTCCTCCCCCAGCAGTGGTGGCATTCCCATTATGTCCGGATACACTGCTAGCTTGACTAACATCCGCGCCGCCATTTCCCCGTGAAAATCCCCTGCCATTGCTACTCCGACGATCATCGGCATCCGCGGAAGAAGGACGGGTCTCTATTCCACCTCCACCCCGGTCTTTCCCGTCTGTGCTCGACCGGGCGGATAATTGGGGCTTCATCTTGGATGCCTTGGTCGCTGGGTCAGCCGACTTCGCTTCCTCCTTATTTGCCGTTGCGGTTGCTGTTGTTGCCTCCGGTGCAGTGGAAGTCGACGACGAGGATGCGTCCGCCGTGACGTAGTCTGTCATGGTATTAATCCGTTCGGTTCGTCGAAGTTAAGTTTATCTCTTAGTTATTTTGTTTCCGGAAAAACGCGAAAAGATGGTTTTTTACTCCTCCCCCCTCCCTTCGTAAGGTATATTCTGGTGGGAAGGCAGAAAGTATGTAAGATAGAGGTTGGATAAGAAAACCAAGTTCAAGTGTGCGGGTTTTTATGAGTGAGAAGTATAGGTGAGGGGAGCTCACTCGATAGCACGAGCTTTTACGTTTTGTTATAAAGAAGGGGGAAAGTGTGAAGGCGAGGGAGGTGGTGAGAAGAGAGAGGAAAAAATTAGAGAACAGCGATGTTGGCGTCGTCGTCGTCGTCGTCGTCGTCGTCGCCGAAAAAAGATCAAGGGGAAGAAACACGCGATAGAGGGTAATTGTTTCCCTCAGGTGTTGTTTTTCAAGTTCATGCGCTGTTCAAAGGATCCGACCCGTAGCGTGAAGTAAGGGATAAAAAAGTGAAGTTGGAGGTATGGTAGTAAAAGGGGGAAAGAAATAAAGGAGAGAAAAACAGGAGAGGGCGTGACGGAAGAGAGAGAGAGAGAGAGAGAGAGAGAGAGAAGAGAAAAGGAGCAAGTGAGCGTGGTGAGTGTGGTGAGAACAGAAATTGTAAAGTGGTGAATGATATGATTATCACCAACTTTGCCCCGATCGACAGGACGAGGCTGTAACTTTCCCATCCTTGAAATATCTCCATACAAAAGAATTCACAAGTCGCTTACTTACTTGCCCCCACAGTACTTACTAATACTATCATGCCTACCGCCATACCATATTATACCTGTAGAAGGGGGAGAAAGTGTTTCTCCTCTCGCCAACAAGAACAAACAGCCAAAGACATCTTACCGTATGACAAGTACAGTATTGTGCTCGAGGACATCCGTTTACCAAGTTAGTATTCCCCCCTTATCCACAAATTCATACTGTACTCCCACCAATACAAGAACACAAAATGAACACGTGAAAAACCCCATCATTAGCATCGACATCATCAAATCCTACGAGTGATTACCATAGAGCACAGAATAGCAGCTCAGTCCTCCGGAACCTCCCAGGAAGAAAAACTCGCTTCCTCCCAGAGCCTCAATCTTGTTCAACCAGTCTGTCTTGGCGGAGGGGAAGGGAGCAGGGTTGGAAAAGGCACAGTATGCGAGGCACCGTATGTATGATACTTCGCTCTTTACTTCATTCTTATGCGAAGGTACTGTGCAGTGCAAGTTATCGTGATACCCTTGAGCTGCCTCTACGGTAGTGTTCATATTTCTTAGTTATAAATTTTTACGGCTCAAGAATACCGCAATAATAATATTATTATAACAATATTATTATTATTATAATAGGAGGGTTTTGCCAGACCAACCCAGGAGAGCCTCACAGGGAATCTCGTCCATCGGTGCCGTGGGTCAGGTGAGTCGTCATGAATTATCATTCGTCGCAGATAAGCAGTTGTATCATACCGGTATAGTATAATACCGTAGGTTACCTTACCCGGATGCAGCAAGACTGCCTCATGCCCCCACAAAAAAAAGGGTTGAGCGCAGAGCCGCTAATAACGGCCCTCGATTCAACTCCAATCCATACCAAACCTCCCATCTTCACTTTTGGTCTTAAGACTACTCCTACCGACACCTCCACAGGAAACAGCACTACCCCTGCTAGTTATAATAAATAGACAAGAGC
>Ga0307507_10005376_pt1 | contig 21127 bp, 4 predicted proteins | sample 7_EM_MG_FD_207223 | JGI IMG/M metagenome (GOLD analysis project Ga0307507, IMG submission 207223) | Populus trichocarpa ectomycorrhiza microbial communities from riparian zone in the Pacific Northwest, United States - 7_EM | ecosystem: Host-associated > Plants > Roots > Unclassified | place... | reverse complement strand
CTGGGGGCATAGACCGCCTAAAATCTCGTTACTCAGGCGACAGAGCCTCCATAACTTTGGCGACCTTATGGGGGGTAGCCACTAGTCCCAAAAAGGAAGTGGAAATCTCTTTTTGCTCTGTCCTCCGTAACGCGCTCTAGCGCCGTCATAGTTGGAGCAGTAATTAACAGTTATTAGATATATTATAACTTTATAAATATATATTTTCGTACATAGTATCTACCGTGGCGTATATACCTTATAATCTAGCTAATACAGTCTTATAACCTATCTTTACCACCGCAAACAACTGCGCTGCCATTTGGCGAAAACGTTAGTATTAATACCGCTTAGACAATCTCTAAACCGTACAGCGCTTTTATTAATATTTAATTCTTATAAAATAGGATTTAGTATTCCTTAACAACACTCCAATAACGTATTATTAAATTAAATATAAATTAAAAAGCATTCAAATATCTATATTATTGTTTAATAATATAGTTCCCTCTAGATATTAAAAAATACTAAATTCTTATTAATAAATATTGAATATTAATAAAAGCACTCTCTAAACAGGTTAAATCGGCCCAATCTCTTACTTGCTATAGTATCCTATAGCTATATATCTTTACTATAGGCCCACTAAGATATAATTGTCTTACCATTTTGGGTAGGGTTAATATAACTAGTTATACCTAGAGAATATTCGAGTTCGTACGGCTCCTTGCCCGTCTTTATATCCTATAAATATAGAGCATTAACTTTTAGAGGGGGGCCCTAACCGCGACCACCTAACTATCTGGCTAGAAGGCAAGATTATTAATTTTAGCTACGTTAATATAAAGCCAGTATAGGTTCTTGCCTATTATAATCTTCTATAGTACTACAGCAAGCTTACGTTTATATATAAACTAAGACGCAGCAATCTTACTATCTGGTAAGAAGGTAGTAGCGTTAAGTAAAGGCTAAAGACGGCCTAAGCTTATATATACTAGACTAACTATATAAAGCTCTATGCCTTTTCAGGTACTCTATACCCTTATGTTCTATAACTCTAGACTAAAATGTTTTCTACTAGCCATGGCAATAATATTGTCTGGTAGGAACGTAATAACACTAGTTATTAGCGATTTAGTTAATTAAGACATGGATATAGCAGGAGAGACGTATAAGCCTATGTAATTAGATTATCTATAAACGAGGATCCAAAGCTAGAGAAAGGAAAGGAAAAGAGAAGTAGTACCGCTCGATATTTTATACGGTCCTTTGGATACGTAACTACTATTATCTAAGATTATCTAAAACTATCTGCAATTGTCCGCTATAATCTACCGTTTTCTACTAGCATCGTAATATTACCCCCTCCCCTCTAAAAAAAAGCCTGCCCTTAGGCTTTCTATATCCGTATTATACCTATAGGGCGTTTTTATCTTTATACTCTTCTAGTAGCCTATAATCTTTATTATACTAACATTCCATCTATTTATTTAAGTACTTTAGCGGTCTAGATTTGTTATAGTAATAGCTATAGAACTCCTAAAGCTTATAGGGACTATCTATAAAGTTCTATATAAGGTACTAAGTAGGGTCTAGGTTATATCCTTTCCAACTAGTATAATAATTTAGCGTCCCCCTTAAAAGTTTATAGTCTAGTATTTCTTTGATTTCCTATTTATTATCGCTATTAACTTGGATTAGTAGGGGTGGTTTATTCTTTTATCTAGGTAATAGGTTATTTACAGCTTTCTATAGTTTATTTAGTAAGAAAATAGGGTAGACCTTAATTAAATCTAGGAGTTTTACTTTATATAAGTTGCCTATCTTTTTAATGACCTTACATAGTCCTGCTATCTAATAGTCTAGCTTATAGCTAGGCCATTATATCCTTTAGTTCTTTATTATAACTTAAACTATAACGTACTTAACAAGCAAGTCGGCCATATAAGCGAGTTAGATACTTTAAAACTCACCAAAAATTGGAAAAATCGTACCTTAAGATCTTAACAACCACTAAAAAATAAATTCTAATAATTTGGATTTAGGCTTTTATATATGCTTTATAGCTTCTATTAAAGTTATATAGTAAATGGTTCAGTAGTTTTTAAGATATAGCGATTTGGCCTCGTTTTGGCCCCCAAATTGCTATATCTTAAAAACTACTGAACTATTTACTATATAACTTTAATAGAAGTTATAAAGCATATATAAAAGCCTAAATCCAAATTATTAGAATTTATTATTAAGTGGTTGTTGAGATCTTAAGGTACGATTTTTCCAATTTTTGGTAAGTTTTAAAGTGTCCGACTCGCTTACATGGCCGACTCGCTTATTAAGTACGTTATTACTTATAATAAAGTTAGGCTTATACCTATACTTATTTGCCTATTATTCTATTAATTTTTAGGCTACTATTTAGGCTTCTTCTAAGCGCTTAGTGTACTGCTAGGCTTTTTTATAAAATAGTTTTTTATATATGATTTGGGGTTTTAGTCTTTTCTAGTTAAAGCTTATATAGGGGAAGCAGCCTATTTCTAGTTAAACAGGGGCAGATCTAGTAGAGTTATAGAGTTGGGTTATTTGGGTATATGTCATGGGACTCACCCGTTCTCACGTCCCTACGCGTTTTGATGTTCTTAACCCGTGCTCACGTTCGTCCCGAGACACCTACGCACGTACCCCTACAACCCCTATTTATACTTCGTACCTGGCACACGGAAGACTCTTCTTCTTCATCCAGATGTCTTTGTATCAACACGCATAGTTACGCGTACGTAGCCTTCTTCAATTACTACCCCGTTTAGTACATTGTATTCCAGCTCGTGCCTACTCCGTAACAGTATAGTTTAGTTATTCTAGAAGTAATTAATAAAAGGCCGGAGTCTCTAGTCTAAATATTAATTTATAATCTCTATCTAGCCGTCTATTTAGGGGTAGTATACTATAAAAAGCTTTAACCTAATACCTAGGATCCGGATAAACTTATTTTAAAAGGCCGATATATACTGCGGCTTATAATTAGATATATAGTTAGGCCGCCTCTTTAGTATTAATGTTTTTATAATAGGGAATTAAAAATAGGCGTTTACTAAAGCAGTTAACTAGAATTATAACCATATCATATCTATTACGGTCTATAGGTAGCTTATAGAAGTCTATAGAGATATACTACTAGGGGCGCTTAAGTATTGGAAGTGGCTTTAATAGTCTTAGGGTTTTATCTTGTAGAATTGTAGACCTATAGTAACTATCGCAGTTCTATACGTAATGGTTAATATTTATAGCTATTCTAGGCCAGTAGTAACGGTTACTAATAATCTTATAATTTATATTTTTTTAGAGTAGGCCGTAAAAGACCTAGGTATATACTTTGGCAATAAGCTAAGTCTATAAGTATTATTTCTTTACTACTACTAACTATACCTAGTGTTAGGGACATCCCCGTAACATATTATATACGCCTACCTATTTCTACTATAAAGATATTAGTTCCGCTTACCGCCCTTAGCCAAGCTAATAGCGATTTTCTATCTTAGGGATAGAAAACCTTAATTGGTCGATTTAACGAATAGAGCCGGTAGAACTCTATACTGTTTCCTAAATCTATCCCGTATATAGCACGGTCCCTATTAACCTAGCAACCTTATTAACAATATATACCCTTTCCCCCTATTTCCTACTTTCTTTCCTTATATAACGTCTTAATTTTATTATATAGTTTATATACGTAGCTTAATAATATCTACTTTGCTATATATTATTGTCGCTTATACTTACTCCGTAACACCTAGTACTTAAACTGTCTATCTTTAAGGAACTCTAGGCTAATAATATCCTTTATTTATTTTTTACGGTACTCCTATAATAAAGGGGCTATATAGTTTACCTATAACAGTTTATTAATAAGGTTAAATTCTTATAAGGGCGCTAAGAGACTTTAAAGAAGATTTAAAGAAATGATATAAATTCTATCTAAATCTAAGAGTATATAGCTCTTGTAGAGAACAAGACATTGCGTAAAGAAGAGAGAGGAATAACCCGGGAATCTTATAATAAAATAGTTAGAGGTCTTAGCAGTCGGTGCGTATGTATATAGTCTTTAACAGACTTTGGTAGAATTCGATTAATCTGTTAAAACTTGGCAGGAATCGATAAAGCTAGCAAAATTCGGCAGAATTTAGTTAAAGCGTTAGAATTTATCTATTAAGTGTTTCACCAAGACGTTCCTACTGTAATTAGGCTAGTTGTCACGGAGTGAGCATAAGCGGTGATAATATATAGCGAAGTAGATATTATTAAGCTATGTACATGAACTGTGTGATGAGGTCAAGACGTTGCGTAAGGAAAGAAGGTAAGGAAACGGGAGGAAAGGGGTATATATCGTTAACACGTGCATGGGGCGGAATAGGCTTTGGGTTGTTGTCCTAGCGGAACTTGGCGAAATGTGGCGGAATATGGTGGAGGACGGCAAACTGCCGTAGATTGCCGTCACGTGATGGCAAATTGCCTCGGATTGCCGTCATGTGTCTTGATTGACTGAGTCGTTAACATAGAGGTCGAGACGGTGGAAACAGGTGGACGTGTGTAAGGTGTCACGGAGGTGTCTCGTGACACTAGTCCTATTACAGTTCTATAAAGTTAATAGTATATATTTTAGTGTCTAAAGAGTTTATATTTAGTTCTATCTATATTTAGGGATTAAGGTGCTTTGGTTATGGTAGTGTCTAGGTCTATAATAGGATCTTTACAGGTGTCTAGTTATCTATATTCTGCTTACGCCTTATAAGAGCGTCTGTACGGTTAGTGGCGCCTAGCCTATATATAATTAGGAAGTTAAACTAAGATAGGATATTTGCCTAGGCACCTATTAGGCTATAAGGGCCTTTATAATTATAAAATAATTTAAGGCCTTATAATTAGAAGCTACCTAGATAGACTTAGGGGTGCCTTTTAGCTAAGCTCGCTATTACTATAAGCTAAAGATAATAGCCAGCGTTTCTTTATTATAAATTAGGTAGTTTAGCTTAGTATCTACTATAGTCTCTAAGTAGTAAGTAATAGGGTGCTATTTTCTATCTATCTACTTTTAAGAGTAAATGCTAGCTATAATACTATCTAAGGTATCGGTTTTTAGTATTAAAAGCTATTCTAGATTAAAGTAAGTAAATAAGGAAGTAGAGACTAGTCGTTTCTTAAGCTTATTAAAGGCCTACCTATATACAGTATTAAAGTAAAAGGGCTAGTCATTTTAGGTAAGTTAGCTAAGGGGCTATATAATCCTCCTATATATTACAGGACATCCCCGTAATACCTTATACATATCTACTTATTTCCACCAACTTAGTAAGTAGAGACTGACCGTAAGACAGCAATGTCACGGGACTGTCCGTTACATACACTACGCGGTGCGCGTAGCTGGCGTCATGGGATTCCTTTCTTTGTTTATTTACTTCCTTCCTTATTTAATATTGCTCAGCAGCTAGTTTGTCCGCCCTGATTGCCCCTATATAGATTCGCCCGCAGCTGCATTCTTGTTAAGCTCTTTAGCAATCCTCTTAAGTCTCCACAACAGCCGTATATAGCTATCAATTCCACGAATCTGATGCTTATTTATCTAGTGTTCGTATATAATACTTCGTTATCGTAACAGGCAATCTGACGGCAATCTAATGGCAATCTAATGGTAATTTACGGCATTCTGCCATATTCTACTAAGTTCTGCCAGGACTACTACCTAAATTCTATTCTGCTCCGTATATATATTAATTAAGTAACTAAGCTAATAATATATACCCTTTCTTCTCGTTTTTTTAACCTTTTTTCCTTATATAATGTCTTAACTTTATTATATAGTTTATATATATATAGCTTAATAATATCTACTTCGCTATATATTATTACCGCTTATACTTACTCTATAATACTATATTGCGTTAAACCTTATATACCACCCTTTAATATATAAAACTAGGCTACTTTAACTTAATAATAAGCCGAATAAGAACTACGATACTAGTAATTAATTAAGGACCTCTAAGAAGAAGTCCGTACTCTTAAGATGCCTATACTAGGGCCCTAAGATCAAATACTATTTTTAGAGATAAACACGTGGAACGAGAGTCCTGAACCTATAGTATTTATTTACCCTAAACTAACTACTATACTATAACAATCTAAACAACTACTAAACTTTTTAATATTTACTAGTAAACAATAAAAACTCTAATTATTCCTAAGCTAGCTTAAAAATAAGCTAACTAGTAATGCTAACTACTATCTAACTAAAGTTAACGAACTCTACTACGTCCTAAGTTAACTAAAAAAGACATAGCTAACCTTATTAAACCCCTTTAACCAAACTTAGTATAAAGCCTAGTTATACTTCTTAAAGCTATATACGGTAACCTAAACCACTAAGCTACTACTTAGAGAAAAATAAATTATATAGCTTAAGGAATAAAAGGCTTTCTAGTATACTTTTCTAAATTTAACCATTACGTAAAGGAAATAGGCTAGAACGACTCTGTACTAATTAATAGCCTTATTAAATCCCTAAGTCCTAAACTAAAAACCTCCCTAATAGATATAGACCTACTAAGAGCCCTTAATGCCTACGTAAACGTTATTAATAAACGGTATAATAATATACTACGTCTAACCCAAAGCCCGCTCCTTAACATAATGTAACGGAACCTTGTAGCAGGAACTACGGTAGGTCCTATTATTGGGCTGGGTATGTAGGTAAGAACAAATCAACAACGTAATAATAACTGGTGGAGTGGTTACCTAATAGATTAACTCTAATTGTATTCTAAGATTTACTACAAAAAGAGAACTATCTGGGTAGGGACTGTGGTCCTTTAAATACACAACTATATGCCTAAGAAATTCCTTCGCTCTGTTAATCTATTCGCAGATCCCACATTCCCCTAATCCTATAGATTATAGATTAACTATGTAACCTTGGTTACTATTCCTTGTTATATAGTTCCACCGGCTCCATCCTGGACCGTGCCTGTATTAACCAACTAGCTTCCTCCAACTCTTCTCCAAGTAGTTGTAATATTGTACTTAAGCTGTCCGTAACACCATCTCCCTCCTCTTTATCTTCGTCCTTAAAGATTCCTAACATCTCCAAGTCGTCTACTAGAGGTATAATGTCCGTTTGATTAATTTAGTTAACATTCTTACTTATTATACCTAAAGTATCTTCTTCTTCTTCTACCGATTGTCGCAATTGTATAGTACTTAAGATTCTTTCTTTGGGTAAGGCCATGCCTTCCTATTCCCGTTACGCCGACAAGAAGCTGGTGTGTGTTGTAATTATAGCTCCCTCCGGTTACCAACTATCCTCCTGTGCCGAGTGCACTAAGTTAAACGTTTAATCATTCTGTGACGTTTGCTCTGTGTTTAATGCTAAGTATACACGTCCTATAACTCTTAACAGTCTTTGTGTTTCCTAAGTAACTTATTATAGGGTCTTGTGTTTAATCTAAGGCCGAAAGGCTTGAGAGCTTGCTTATGGCCGCCTGTGATAAACTTTATTGTTCTGCTGAGGAATTAGCCCTATTGCTAGAGGCTTAACGCCGTGCGTTAGAAGCATCTGCTCGCGCGTTTAAACTTTAATAGACTGCCTTCGCTCGGCTAACCCGTCTTGAGAAGGTGCGTGAGAAGGTTTACTTTAAGGAGTTTTGCCTGGTTAAGTAGGGTCTCCGTGAGCTGGAAGCGGAGGAGGCTGAGGCGGACTTGCGTTTACTGGCAAGGGAAACAACTCTAAGTAGCTCAGTAGGTGCTCCTCTTAGGTCCCCCTTAGGTAACTTATTTTTTTTGCAATTCCTTCTTATTAATATTGCCTAACCTGCTTTTTTCTGATACTCTAGTACCTTTCCTATAGCGTTCTTTAGGTTGCTTAGTGGTTCCTAGGTAGTCTCGCTATAGCCTATCCACTTTACTTTATACTATATTTTGTTATCTATGTCCTTGTAACTAATAATCTTTAAAACTTGCTATTTGTCTTTCTCTTATCCTCTATATATGTCTGCCTTATAGACTGGTAGCTTAATATCTCTATATACTGGTTCTAGCATTGCGACATGCTATATAGAATAGATTTTTATTTTGGCTAGTAGACTTAACTTATATATGACTAATAAAATTCTTTGCTTGACTTTAAAAGGTCCTAGTCTAACATAGTTTAACTTTTTACTTAATCGTTAACTCTTGAAATTTTTATATAGTAGCTATACTTTATCTCCCTCCTTAAGATCTGGTCCCTTAGATCTCTTAGCATTATAGTACCTTTTTATTTACTCTTATACTAGTTTAGCTGTTTCCGTAAGGTCTGTATAAAGATTTATTAATATCTCTATTCTTTATTTAGCTATGCTACTCATTTTCTTCGCTTAATGTGGTGATAATAATGTTCTTAGTTTATATCCGTAGTTTGCCTTAAATAGTAATATCCCTATTTCCTCTTATGGTGTTGCATTGTATACAAACTGTGTAACTGGTAATAATGATACCTAATTATTCTGTATATAATTAATATAATGCCTTAGATACTGTTCTAGTATCTAGTTTAGTCTTTCTGTTTATCCATCCGTCTGCGGATAATACGCTGTAGAGGTTGCTACGCGAACCCCCTATTCTGCCAGAAACACCTCCTAAAACGCTGCTATAAATCTTGGATCTCTGTCCAATATAATTTTATCTAGTGCTCTGTGTCTTGCGAATACTTCCTTTATATAGATTCTAGCGACGTCTTCTACTAATATCTCTTTAGTGCATGCTATAAAGTATCCCTACTTTATTAGCTTATCCACTATTACTAAGATCGCGTTATGATCTTGTCCTATAATAGGATCTCTTAACTTTAGTAACTTAATAATAAAGTCCCATAATATAACCTCCCATGGTCTTTTTGGTACTTTAATAGGTTATAGCCTTCTATACGGCTTATACCTTGTTAGTTTATTCCTTTATAACTTGTCTTGCTAGTCCCCAAATTCCTTAAATAATATACTCCTTTTAAAGTCTTAATACTAAGCCTATAGCTCCATTGTGTTCTTATATTATTCCCTTATGGAATTCCTTAACAAACTTCTCTATAATAGACTTAGGCATATATGTTGCTTCTCTATTTTTATATTGCTCTAAGTCTAGATCCTCTATCTATGCTTCTTAGATCTTCTATATCTAATTACTTTCTAGTAATTTATGGATCTGACTTTCCTTAGTTACTATAATTTTTGGGTAATTATATCTAATTAATCCGTCTTAATCTTTTTGTAATAAAGCTCCTAATAGCTTTTTATTATTTTGTAGTTTAGCTTTTCTGCTTAGAGCATCTGCTCGTACATTGTCTGTACCCTTAGTATGCTAAATCTTGAAATAGTATTCTGCAAGCATTTCCGCCCATCTAACCTGTCTTTAGTTGAGTTCCTTTATTATTAGGAATCCTATAAGGTTCTTATAGTCTGTCTTAACTATAAATAGTTTCTCTGTACCTTGTAAAAATGCTCTCTATTTCTTAAGTACTGCAACTATACCTAATAACTCCTTGTTGTAGATATCGTAGTTTAACTCTAGTAGTGTCATTTTCCAACTATAGTACGCTACTGGATGCTATGCGTCCTGGTGCTTCTATAGCAAGTATGCTCCTAGTGCAAAGTCTAATATATTTGTCTTAACAACTGTTTCTAACTTTGGTTAATAGATCTTGAGAACTGGTTCTTAGGTAAACAACTCTTTAAATTCCTAGAACAGCTTCTTCTACTTACTTCCCTAAATCTACGGTTTCTCTTTCTTTATTAGCCTTATAAATGGCTTAATACTTTTTAACTATTATACTATAAACCTCCTATAGTAGTTACAAAACCCTAGAAACGACCTTAACTATATAACATTCTCTAGTTCTTGCTAACTTACTATAGCTTTGACTTTCTTTAGGTCCATGCTGATTTTTCCTAGTTTAATAATAAATCCTATAAAATTAGTTTTCTTTATAAAGAACTCGCATTTCTTAATTGCTACTAGCATCTATTCTTCCTATAGTCTCTTTAAGACCCATTTAATGTGTTCTCTATGTTCTTCCTCATTCTCTAAGTAAACGATAATGTTATTAAGATATGCCATAATAAACTTATCTAGGTGTTCTCCTAACACACTATTAATTCGCTTCTGGAACATTACTAGTGTGTTTATAAGCCTAAATTGCATAACTAATGGCTTATACAGTCCTTTCTTTGACCTAAAGGCTGCCTTCTATTTGTCACCTTTCTTAATCCTAATCTGGTGGTACGCCTATCTTAGATCTATCTTTGTAAAGATCTTTATATTGCCTATTCTGTCTTAGATCTTGCTAATTAAGGGTAAAGAATATCTATCCTTTCTAGTAATGCTGTTTAACTGTCTATAGTCTATACACATCCTAAGTTTTCCGTTTTTCTTTAGGATGAACAGTACTAGATATCCTGCCAATAACTGTAATAGTCTGATATATCCCTTGCGTAAGTTCTCCTGGATAAACTCCTTAAGCGCTACTAACTCTGTTTTAGTAAGCTTATAGATTAGAAAGAACTTTAAACTTATTTCCTCTTCTAATTCTATCTTATAGTCCCATGCTGTATATTCTAACAGCTTTTTACTTTCTAGTAACCATAACTTCTTACCATACTTGTAGTATCTCTTTGGTATATAACTTAAGCCTTACTTAGTCTCTTCGTATATCGCTCCAACTTAGTACTATACCAACTTGGTTTACTGTCGTACTTTACGCCGTTAAGTATTTCTAATATTAACCTAACCTGTAACCCAATTGATCTTTAGATTGTACTTCTATAACTAAGGTATTCCTAGTATTGCCTTGTCCTATCCTAACGGTAGGATATTAAAAGACATTCTAACCTGTCTCCCTTTAATAGTTAACTGAATAGGTCCTATTTTGAGATTAATAATGCCTTCTCTATAGGCTATCTAATCTCCTAAAACCGTTATAAGTGGATATAGGTGTTCCTTTTATCTATATAGTAACCCTATCCTTTCTACTGCCCTTGGTGATATATAGTTCCTAATTACTCCACTATCTACTAATGCTTTAAACTGCTGATCTTGCCATTTAACTTATAAATTTAGGTATTGTCCTTAAATTCCTTTAAGGGTCTAAGGCTCTAATACTAGTTCTCTCTAGTCCTATACGCCTCCCCTTTTCCTAACTATTGGCTGCTAGATCCTGTTTGTACTTAGTCTAACTTAGGCTAATACTTAGTTTGTTTCTTTTTCTCTATATACTATAGATAAGTGTTCTCTAGGCACTTCCACTACTATTATCTATCTAGGTATTCTTCCGTAAGGAATCTTCCTAGTTAAAGTATTAAGTCCCCTTAACCTTATACTTCTACTAGGTGCCATTTATATATATACTTGGCATTTCTAAACCGCCTTTCCTTAGGTGCCTAATATATCCTTACTAGGTACTTCTAGTTCTTGTCTTTTAGTGCTCTATATATATTGCACGTGTTATCCATATAAGCTATCTACAATAGTGTATAATACGCTGCATGTTTTAGGTTAACTCTTAGCTTATCTTTGCTTTTAAGTTTAAATCTATACCTAGTTAACCTAACCACTAGTATCTCTATTGCGGGTACTAAGATTTATTATTTACTTCTTTAATCCCTAGATTCTTCTTCTAGGTTCCTTAACATTATAATTAATGCCCCTTTAATGTAACTTATGTGTTTTTCCGTAATAGGTTAGTTTTAGATAACTTTTTTATCTAGCTACATATAAAAGTCTTCCTATTTATTGTTGTGTTATTGCCTATACCACTTTCCGTATAACTGGTTTAGTGTGTATGGTCTATCTATAAGAAAGTACCTTGTTATTACTGTATTGTAATATCCTTTAGTATATCTTTCCTTAAACCTAGTTAGGATATCTAGATCCTCTTCTTATTCTAGTTTATCTAACTATTTTACCCTAGGTGTCCCTGCACTTGGCCTATTAGTAACTCTTTATACAGGTGCTCTGTCCCTTATATAACCTGGTATAGCTGACCTCTTATCTAGCTTTTGCTCTTGCTATGTAATAATTCTTGTCCTAAACTTATCTATAGTTTCTTGTTTTCTGTGTCTTATAGCTGGATCTTTATAGTTATCTTGCTTTTTAATCCTGGTATTGACTTTTTAATCCTAGTATTAACTTTTTAATCTTCTGGCTAAATACTACGTTTACCTAGGATTGCTAATGTTCTTATTTGTTCCCCAAACTTGTAGTTCTTAAACTTGCGTCCTATACTTATTTGTTTGTCTATGAACTAAATAGCTGCTCTTTCCCATTAGTTTTCGTCTATTGTGGGTTCTTGGGTGTGTCTTATTTTATCTTAAGAATCTTAAGCTTTTTGTATCTCTTCTTAAGAATCTTAAGCCTGTGGCCTTTTACCTTTATTAAGTAATAAGCTAGCACTAGCAGTTATTTACTTGCTTAGTTTCTTCTAAATATTACTCCTTTTATCTTATAAAGCGATGGAAATTGTATCTAATAGTGTTATAACATCTATTACTAAACCTTATTTAGTAATAGTTTTAGTTTCTACTTCTGTTTTAACTTCTTTAAGGTCTGTATGCTTCTAGTAAGCTGCCTTTATTACCTTGTTGTTGGTAAATGCTTCGCCTGTGTTAAACTTATTATCTTTAATATCCAATCTGCGAGCTAGTTTGTTGGTTTCTTTAAACTTAGATAACACTGGCTCCTATAGCTAATAGCTTACGCTATACTTGGCGTCCTTATAAATTTGGTATACGTTGTTATAATAAAACGCAAAACTATTAATTAAACATTCTTTTATTCCTTATAGTGCACCGTTGTCCCTCTATACGTATATGCCGTCTACTGGCCTAGTTCCCTTTACTGCGTAATTACTCTAACTACCTCTATAGTCTCTAGCGAAATAACCTTGTTTTCCGCAATTTATATAAGCCCTATTTTTAAACCATTTTTCTTGTTGTGGAGTCCGCCTAAATGTCTTCTGCTGCTGAAATCCCTAGTTTAGCCTCTGCTCTTAGGTCCTTTAATTACTAGATCCTTGACCTTTAGGTTTCTATAGTTTCTTTTCCCACCTTTAGGTTTCTTTAGTACCACTTAGGTCTATTAGCTCTGTGCTATTCCATAGTTTTTAACTCTGTGTCTGTCGTTGCATACCCTACGCCTTATATAACTGTTGAACTCTATTTTGCCCTTTCTTGGCTTGTTCCCTTTAATAGATCCTATTATTAATCTTTATTAACTGGTTTATTAACTCCCTTAGAGTATCCGCATCTTCCATTAGGATGATTGCGTCCTAGACTTTAGCCTTAAGTTCTTACTTATACTGTGCTATAAGCGCCCTATTATTCCACTTAACCTACGTGGCTAGTGTTTAAAACTGCGTTATATACTTAATTGCTAAAGTGCGTTGTACTAAGTTCTGAAGTTTTCGTTCCGCTGTTATGGTTGCTTTAGGGTCTCTAAATATTTGCGTTAACTATTCTGCGAATCCGTTCCAACTTGCAAACACATACCGTATATCCGGGTTAGTAGTCGTCACACCGTTTGCTTATATCTCTGTAAGGTAAGACTTAAACTACTCTAGAGCTCTTCCCATTAAGAACAGTCCTGCGTACGCTACTTAATCTATAGGTGTTGCTAACTTCGCTCCTTCCTATATAACCTTAAAATGCATCTGTATAAGAAACCCTTTAAGCTTTAACTTCTCCCCTAAGAATTATTTAATTAAAGGTAACTTGACCTTTGCTACTCTAATTCTATTATTGCGTTTTTTAAGTAGCCTGCTATTGTCCTATAAGCAATTAACCATTTCTTGTAACTGACCTCGCGTAACCACTTAAGAATCCGTATCTGCTATACTAGTGTCTCCTAACCCTGAGGTTGTGGCTGCCATTAACGTCATCGTAACTAGTGCTTTGGGTGGCATGTTATTTAATCTTATTTAGTACCGTAACCTTAGTAGTGAATGTATAACGGAACCTTGTAGCAGGAACTACGGTAGGTCCTATTATTGGGCTAGGTATATAGGTAAGAACAAATTAATAATGTAATAATAACTAATAGAGTGGTTGCCTAACAGATTAACTCTAATTATATTCTAAGATTTACTACAAAGAGAGAACTATCTAGGTAGGGACTGTAGTCCTTTAAATATATAACTATACGCCTAAGAAATCCCTTTGCTCTATTAATCTGTTAATCCGTTAATCTATTAATCTGTTTGTAGATCCCACGTTCCCCTAATCCCACAGATCACAGATCAACCACGTGACCTTAGTTACCATTCCTTGTTATATAGTTCCACCGGCTCTATCCTGGACCGTGCCTATATTAACCAACTAGCTTCCTCCGACTCTTCTCTAAGTAGTCGTAACATCGTACTTAAGCTGTCCGTAACACATAATATAACAGCCCTATAAGCCCCCGTTAAGTTATTCTTTTAGCCTAAGTACTTTAACGCTATAGATATTAATACTAGCGCTTTAGGATACGCCCTAATAGAAACCACTAAGTGAGAATAACATATTAAGCTAAACCTCTACTTTAAATGTGGAAGTAACTTATATTTCTTTAACTACTACTCCGCCCCGTTCTAAAAGAAGTTATAAATAACTAATGCTAACAGCCGTTTACCGTACTAATCTTTTAGCTACCAACTCTAATCCTTATCTAGTGTGAGGGCGCGAAGAGGCTTTAAGAAAGATTAAAAGGAACAATATAAATTCTATCTAAATCTATGGGTATATAGCTCTTACAGAGTACAAGACGTTGCGTAAAGAAGAGAAAGGGATAATGAGAGAATTATATAATTAAACAGTCAGGGGTCTTAGTGGTTAATACGTGCATATATATATACGCGGTCTTTAATAGACTTTGGTGTTATAACGTAGGTAGATTGTGGCGGATAATTTCAGACAGTTGCAAATAGTTGTAGATAGTCACAGACAGTTGCAGACAGTTGCAGACAGTTATAGATAGTTGCAGACAGTTTCGGATAGTTATCTGTCGAGTATTTCACCAAGACATTCCTACTATAACTGGGCTAGTCCCGTTATAGTACCCCCCTTTTAGCCAAAGGTCTAAAACAATTCAATTTAGTTAAGAATTTATAATTTTATTACATGTTATATTTTTATATTAGGTAGCATTCTTGGCAAGGCAAATCTAACCAATTAGACAACTTTAACCGGCGGTTAAAGTTCCTTAATATCTTGCATATTACATAACCGTGTTATAAACGTTATAATACATTTTAAGTTCTTTTCAATTTTGAGTTTCCTGCTATTGTATTTCATATATACGTATTAGGTGGCAGTTATTTGCCTTTATATTATATCTATCTAGCTAGAGCAGGCTGCAAAGGATAGTCTTCATATAATTCTTTTACTAGGGAAGGCGCGTCAGCCTTAATCTGTTTATAGGTTTCCTAGGTTTTTATTTTATATCCTTTCTACTTAATAAAAAGTTTAAATTATTTAGATTATATTTTCCATTATATATTATTAATTAAGTCAACAAAGTACAAACCATTGCTGTTATTAACAATTATAGGAGGTAGCAGCGGAATTTTATAAGTTATAGGATTATCTCTTAAAGGTTGCAATAAGCTTACATAAAACATTAGGTATATTTTTATCTTAGTTAGTAGTTTAAGCTTATAGGCGTATAGGCTTAGTTTCTTCTTAATTTAGTATAGGCCCGTAAACTTCCAATTAAGTTTCTTTAAGGGCCGTTAAGTCTTTAAGTTTTGTGTATTTAGGTAAGCTATATTACCTTTCTTAAAGTCCTATGCAGGAGCTTGTCCTTTATTTATATGCCATTCCTATAATATTTAAGCGTACGTTAATTCACTTTATAACAGTTCCATTAACTACTTTATTTAATTAGTAAAGTTATATATATTAATTAACTAGATCTGTTTAATCATAGGTCCTATTATATTAATTTTAGGTTATAGTTTAAATCCAAGTTAAGGGTCTTGTCCGTAGGTTATATAAAACAGCGTTACACCTATTAATACGTTTATTATATTATTCGCGGTAAACTTAGCTAAAGGCAGCCATTTTTCCTAGTTGTCTTATAGGTAAGAGCAGTACATTTATAGGTATTATTCCATAATCGCGTTTATAATTTTAGTTTAACTATCTATCTCCAGATAAAATATAGTTAAGAGTTATATTTAAATACTTAATTATTTATATAGAGCTTGCCAGAAGTCTAAAATAAACTAGCTTCTATAGTTAGATATTAAGTTAGGAAGTCTATATAGCTTAAAGACATGCTTAACAAAACATTTAGCTACTAATATTATATTAATTAAGTCCATAGGGATTATATATTGCATTTTTATAAGGCGGTTAATAACTACTATAATATTTATAAGCCTATTACTATTAGGCAAGTTAACTATAAAGTTAATTAAGATATCGCGCTATCTTTACATTAGAATTAGTAGTGGTTAAAATACTCCTTACTTCTTTATATAAGAGGTCTTTCTATACATGCACATCCTATATACTTAAACCTATTTTTATATATAGTTATGCATTATAGGCTAGTAATATACTCGTTAAACAATCTTATAAGTTTTTATATAACTAGGATGTCCTACTATAGGGGAGTTGTATATAAATTTAAGTATCTTAAATTATAAGGGTTTAGAATTCAGAACTACTATCTTCTATTAATAGTACAATTAATTGTTTTAAATTTCGCATTTAGCAAGTATAATATCCTTATGCTATTATTTTCTAGTTTAGATTGCCTTTATTACATCTACTATCTATATATTATTCTTATATTTATATTCCATTAGCTTATTGATTTCCATTTCCCATTTATTAACTTCTAATTCATTTCTATTAAGTTCTATATCTAGAAATATAGAATATAGTTTTTTAAAACGTTTAGGGTGCAGTAAGATCTATAATTAATTTATAATCCGTTTATTTAAAGCATTTACAGGTAAGTCCTATAATCGTTATATTAATATATTAGGCTTTTAATTAAGTTTGCCCAGTTAATATATAATCTTAAAGTTAAATTATAAGAGGTATTTAGCCTAACAAATTTGGCACTACATTAATTGTTTTATAGTTATAAAGTATTACAGGTTCTTATAGTCCATTAATATATATATTAAAAATAACAATCCTTCTAGCTTAGGACGCCATTATTTAAAGCATCTAATAATTATAAGCAGTTCCTTATTATATATCTTATAGTTTAATTTAGTAGAGGCGAGTTTTTAGGAGAGAAAGGCTACTAGATATAGTTCGCCATTCTTATTATATTGTAATAACACTCCCCCTAGCGTATAATTAGATAAGTTAGTTTTAATAGTATATTTAAGGTTAGGGTTAAAGTAAGTAAGAATTAGAGCAGTTATAAAGCAATATTTTAAATTATTAAAAGCTTATTTGTATCTAGCGGTTTATTTAAATTTTATATTCTTCTTTATTAGATTTACCAATAGCTAGGCAATTTTTAAGAAGTAGTTAATAAATTATTAATAGAAATTTATAAATCCTAAGAATCCTTAAATATCTTATATATTGCTAGGGCTTTCCTAGTTTATAATTACAGCAAATTTTTTAGGGTCTATTTTAATTCCATTACAGGATATAATTAAGCCTAAATATATAACTTTAGACGCGTAGAATTTATATTTCTTAATATTACATTATAAGCCTGTGTCTTATAAGCGTTTAAGGACCATTTTAAAATATTTTTAATATTTAGAAAGTAAGGATAAGTAAATTAAGATATTATTAATATACGCAGTAATAAATATATTAAGGAATTTATAAAGCGTATTATTAATATATTACTAAAATATACTAGGACCGTTATTTATGCTAAATATCATTACTAGGTATTTAAAGAGTCCCTATTATATATAAAAAGCTATATACTTTTTATCTCCTTTATATATATAGATTTTATTAAAGGTGGCAACTATATTAAGCTTTATAAAGTACCGTGCCTTTACTAAATAGTTAAGCGTCTCTTAAATTAAGGGAATTGGATATTAGTTTTAAATTATAATTATATTTAGAGCTTAATAATTAACACAGAATCTTAAGCCTCCTTTTAGTTTTTTAATAAATAGTATAGGTAAGGCGAATAGAGATTAACTAGGGCGAATAAATCCTTTTTCCAGATACTTATTAAGGTATTATTATATTATAAGCAGTTTTTCTTATAATATACTATATAGCAGACCAAACTTTAGTGTTATGCCAGGCTTAAGTTCTATCTTAAAATTATATTTCTCTTGGTGCGGAGCTAGTTAGTTTATAAATTATTTTTTAAAATTATTAATTAGGTTATAGTACTTTTTAGGCACAAGAGGTTAAGAATTAGGATATTATTTCGGTTTTAGTGCTTTCTTAATATCTTTTATAGTTATAGCAAAGATTTTATAATCTTATCTCTTTACTAATAAGATAAAAAGCACGGCCTATATTATATAAATTTTAAGAGGCTTTAATATAATATCTTCGCATTCTTTACTATAATTGGCAGTTATAGGTTTATTATATTGGCTTAAGGTTTATAGTAAGGGTAATTTATATTATATTAAATTTAAATAGTTATATGCATGTTTATAGGGCAAATAGTTTTTTAAGTAATAACTTTAGCAGTAGGTTATATAGAACTTTAGTATTTCTTTAACCCAGCTAATTAAAGGGTTATAATGTTTTAGCCATCTATATCTAAGTATAACTTTATATTGCTTTAAGGGTGTTATAAATAGGGAGATATGTTTAAGGTATTCGCCTATCCGCATTTTTACTAGGGTATAGTACGTTATTTTGCTATATATTAAGGGTTTGCCATTAAAGCCTTATAGGCCTTAGGGCTTATTAAGTTTCTTTAAATTTAGACGTTAAGCTTTTGCATGGTTTATATTAATAAAGTCTATACTAGTAGCCCCGCTATTTATTAGGATTTATACCTTCTTCTATTTTTTAAATGTTTAAATTTCGCCAAGTACATTAAAGGAGTTGTGCTGTATATTAGCGCTAGAAGAGCCTAGACACTTATACTCTTCTACTTTTTATCTTAAGGCGCGACTTAGCCTTAGGACGATTTGTTTTCCAAATTAACTAAAGGCAAGATACTTTACAGCAACTAAATATAATTTATAGAGCGGGTATAATTTAAGAAATAAGTACAACTTAAGGAATGGGTATAATTTAAGGAATAGGAGGAACTATAGCGGACTTTTTTAAAGGGGTAAGTTCGGCAATGCTTTTAAATATATTCTTTTTTACCGCATCTAAAGCATTCTCTATTTATGGCTTAAGTTCTTTATTTATTGGTTCTTAAGGGTGTATAGAATTAAGCGGCATTAAGGTCTATAGGGTTGTATATAGGGCTTTTAGGTTTTGGAGACGGATCGCGCTTTAGAGTATATACCAGTTTCATATAGTTTTAAATATAAAGTGTAGTTAACTTTAGAGAATAAGTCTATTTATTATATTAAAGGTCTTTATTAATTCGTTAATATATTATAGCAAATTTAGATAGGTTTTTTAGTAGTTCCCTACCTACTAACTAGGCTCTAATTTTATTTAAAATAGCTTATTAAAGGGTAGCAACTCTAGCGGCTTTATTTTAATTTAGTTCGCTAATAAGGCCTAAAAATTCTAAAAAGAAGCTAGTGAAGTCTTGGTTCTATTATTATAGGTTTTTAAGTTTAGTAATGGCTATATATTCGCGGCTAGCATTATTATACATTTATTCTAGTAGAGAGATAAAGGTTTTAAAATTAATAAAAGTACCATTACAGAAGAATGGATCTATGGTTTATATAGCGTCCTTACTTAAACAAGACATTCCATAGCTAACCTTACTAGCCTTAGTAGGGTATTAATTATTATTATTATTATTATTTATTGCTTAACGTCCGATTCGGATCCCTGTTGGGCCCACGCGGACTACTCCTTATATACATGTAGGGAGAAAACTCTATTTGAGAAAACCCCGTGATCCGTCTCCCTGCCTTTTAGGGCTCGCTTGCAAGTCGCCTGTGAGTCACCAGTGGTGCTCTACTACCTTACTTTTTGACCTCCTTAGGAATCACTGCTGCCGTAATAAACCTACGGACGCGCTAGTATTACACACTGTACTCTACTCCTGTAGAGTTATTAGGGGGCGCCTATTACTCGCCCCTTTACTTTCTATTGCTATTTCCTTTGCAACCCGGAACTGGTCTAGTATATTTTAGCCAATAAGCCACCGGGTAGCCGCCTTAAGGCCTTTCTGTATTAAGAGCAGTATATTATAGTTTTCTATACTAGCTGCTGAGAGCATTGCTTCTTAGCTAGTGCGTAAGGGGCATAACAGTATTACGTGTTTTGGTGTCTGTCTTGGCCAGCCATATTCGCACCTTAGGCTACCTACTAGGACACCCACCCAGTGAAGCCAATCTTTTAGTCCTATTATTCCTGTCCTTAAGAGTGTTGCCATTGTATTTTCTGCCTTTGTTAGGCCCTCTCAGAGCCCTTGGGTATTTACCCCCCATAGCGTTACCCATGCTACGGCTTGGGTTCCCCTTGCCTGAGTCTGCCTCTGTACCTTTAACTCCCATTCGTCTCTCCAGCGTCGGTCTAACCAGTATTGTGTTGCGGTAGATGGTTTTCCAGTACTCTTTTATGCTCTACTTTGGCTCCTTTCTCTCCCTTGCTGTTGTCTTTGCTGGCCTCTTGCGCGTCTCCCTTCCTCCTCTATATGGGCCTGGGCCCTAGCACTATACTATTCTTCTTCTGCTTTCTCCACCTGTTTTCCTAATATATCTTCCCTACTTTGGGGTTGTTGGTTCCTTCTCCTATAGGGCACCCTAGGGTCCCTCCATAGTTTGTTTAGGCGTGTCTTGATATACTTTATAACGTTAGAGTTGCGTTCCTTTTGCACCCTTTGCATTGCATCGGCTTCAATATATAGTTATAGGGGGGGAATATTGGCTTCCTTCTTGAGTAGTGCTGTGGCCGTTTGCTTATACCCGCCTGTTATACTCCTAAGGCAGGCTGTTTGGACCTTTTAGAGTGGTTTAAGGAGTGATTTAGGGGGGCCTTTCTTAGTTTCTCCAGTGGCC
>Ga0307507_10005375_pt1 | contig 21127 bp, 25 predicted proteins | sample 7_EM_MG_FD_207223 | JGI IMG/M metagenome (GOLD analysis project Ga0307507, IMG submission 207223) | Populus trichocarpa ectomycorrhiza microbial communities from riparian zone in the Pacific Northwest, United States - 7_EM | ecosystem: Host-associated > Plants > Roots > Unclassified | place... | reverse complement strand
AATACAACGCTGTCTCTGCAATTGCCGATGAAATTTGGCAATATTGTAGGGGTGGAAACCTCACGATATTAACGAAGATCACGACACTGCAGAAGCAAGGTTCTTGCAGCCAAGCATACGGCTTCGCCACAATTACTATGTACAGTTAGTGGCAACCAGGCGAGATTGGATGCGCGTACCGAATTTAAAATTTTGGAGCGCTCGCTAAAGGGGGGGGTGGAAGCTGGTCGTGCACAAGACTGTAGCCCCCGAGTCCCCGCACCCGGGGAACCGGCACGCTTGATAGAAGGGGAGAATGCACTAAGCCAGAAATTGGTAATAGAAAAGAAATCGTGGATTCCTTTAGGAAACTGCCACGGTGCCGTCGATAAATGGGTGTACGCAAGGAGCCAATTTTCTAGTTCTCGCCATGCTATATGGTTTTTGGATGAGCATCTGAAGGTCTTCGGAGTTCAACTTACAAACTTACTTATATAGCTCTCAAGTACCTAGAGCCATTTACAAAGGTAGAACAAGGACACCGAAGATTGAATGTACGCATATGATCAGAGTAGAATTGGAAATGCACCGATCTATGAAGATGTGATTACAGTGTGTTATGTTGTTGTGTAGTGCTCATGGAATGCAGAACACGCTTCAATTAGATCTCTAAGGTCTCGGCTCAACTGGCCCAACCTTATCTTACCTCCTCCCTTTTTCCTTCCACACTCCACCGATATCTACTTTGAAAATACTTAGGACTATTAGCATTTTCAACTACAGCTGTCTAATTATAGAAAGTTGGGCATCACTTTAAACGCATTTTGCGACCTTGGCTCCGCGTGGGGCATGGCGCAGCTAAGCCGCCCTCTGGGCGTGTGGCTGAAGTGACAGAACTCGGCCAGGCAGACAACTTGACTTGGACTTAATTACTTCTCGTTCATCCTCACGACCCTTTCGAACTCCATAGGGTACCGCCCTTAGGGTGTTCATTGATGATGGAGGTCGCCGGTGTTGCTATGGCAGTTCTGCCGTTGCTGGCAGGCTGTACGAAGATCATCAAGTTCCTCCACGGCGTGAGGAATCAGTACAAAAATACCCCGCTGACAATGGCATCCATTGCTACTGAATGTTTCGCGATTCATGAGTCTCTAGGTCAACTACAATATCTCGATTTGTCGAACTTAGATTCTCTTGGAGCACCCCGCAGCCAGCAGATCATGGGAAGCATTGAAGCCTTTCTCCTAGGATGTAACATGACACTATCGGTAATTGACGAGTATACCATGGAACTGCAGGAACAATTAGGAGCACCCTTGACTGAATCATCAAGGGATATGGGGACACTATCAAGATTACGCTTAGTCTGGAAAGAAAATGAAATGAAGGAGCTGCTACAACAACTCCGAGGATACTAGACCGGCCTTACAAATATCCTCACAACAGTGCAAATGTTAGTCAAATTACTTCCCATATCACCCGGTTAAAGATACGCGAGTCTCAATCCAAATCATAGGGAATCCATGAACCAAATGCACGATCTTCTAGTAAATCAAGGCACCGCTCTCGGCATTCTTCTCCAACGATCACGATTATCCTACCAAACGAGGCCTAGTTCCGTCCGTTCTTCGCTTCGAGACTCAGTAACCAGCACGCTTAGCCGGAGCAGTATCATCTCGATGACCGTGTTCGATTTTGACAACGAGGTTTTAAATTCAGACCTCTACAGAGGAATTACCAACGAGCGACCAAGTGATAGTCGTGCTACCACTTTCTTTTCGCCGACCATAGAAGACAGCGAGTGGGATGAACCTGTGCTTCCGTCAATCCTCGAGGAGTACGATCAGATGACTATACGTCCCTTTGACAATGTAGGAAGCGATGATGTTGAAGTTACCCATGACCCTATCCAGCAATTTGATTTTGATTTCCAGGCGGTTGAAATGCCTGAATACGCCGCTACAAACAGAGAGGAGGATGACCACCAAGAGGATGGTGAAGGAGGAAACGAAGAAGAGAGAGAAGAAGAAGAGAAAGAAGAAGAGAGAGAAGAGGAAGAGAAAGAAGAAGAGGAAGGAAAAAGAGAAAAGAAAGCAGGAGAGGGAGGAGATCGAGAAGAGGCGGTAGCCAGCGAGCAAGCCCTCACCTTATTGCCGCTACACCCGGCCATCGACAATATCAACTCAGAAAAACTAATAAATAGGCCACCAAGCATTCCAACTAGCAGTTCAATAAGCAGTCTTACATTTCCAACACCAAAAATTCGCCAAAGGAGACCTCAATCAGGTGCCACACCGCCGCAGCAGAACATTAAATCAAAATGGAGCGGTCGGAAACCAACCCACCAACACCCCACACCACAGCCCACGAGCACTGCTAAATTTCTTCGAGAGTATAAGCTTGTCATAGTAGGCGGTAAAGACACGGGTAAATGCCAGTTAAGCATTCAGTTTGTTCAAAGTCATTTCGTAGACGAGTACGATCCTACCATTGAGGACAGCTATCGCAAACAGGTGGTAATAGATGATGAGATTGCTCTTCTAGACATCCTCGATACCGCTGGGCAAGAAGAATATTCTGCAATGCGAGAACAGTACATGCGCACCGGTGAGGGCTTTTTACTTGTGTACAGTATCGCCTCTCGACGGTCTTTCGAAGAGATAAAGACATTACAACGGCAGATCCTTAATGTTAAGGACAGAGATTACTGGCCCATCATCCTTGTGGGGAATAAATGCCATCTGGAGAATGAACGACAGGTCTCAAAGTTGGAGGGTCAAGGTTTATCACGTTTGCTCGGATGTCCATTCCTAGAAGTATCTGCGAAAACGAGAATCAATATTGATGAAGCATTTTTTACACTAGTCAGAGAAATTCGAAGGTTTAACAAGGAGCCTTCTTCTCAGTTACTAGCAGTGTCAGGACCTAGCGCACGGAGAGTTTCGGAGGTTCAAGATTCCCGCCAAGTAGCCTGCGCGTTTATGTGATGGAATAACGCACCATTTTAGACCTCGCTATGCATAAGCTGCAGCACCATCCTCCGAAGAAAACATATGATATTTCGATTATAAAATTTAGATTGATGCAACCAAAAGATAATTTTACATACGCCTCTCGGGGTTGATGGAAGCGTAACCGGGCCGATCCCGGCATTTGCTACAAACTTCAACATTGCCAACGGCCTTTGATACTACCTCATCTCGATCGAGATACTACGAGGCTGTCTAGATGTACCTATCTTTTTATTGAGACCATAGCAGTGAGGCGTGAGTTTGTTCTAAAGGTTTATGATGCCTTGGCTTCGGTAGTCATTTAAGGGCAACCACTCGGAGTAAGTTGCAATGTGGCGTTGAAGCACAATGGCAAGAAAACGCTCCGGATACTAGCAGTGCGCCGACAAGATTCCTAAGCTAAGACATGATGAGAGCCGGAAGATATTGGATGGGCCGGCCTCTACGTTTGAGAGTAGTCATGGTGAGCCATATTGGGTAACCAGTAAATCTGTTCCATACCATTACCACCACGGTTAGCTCGAGTATTTAAAGCGCGGAATGTAATACCAAAATTGGTGCAATATATATAGCTCGGCTCCTACGAAATAGATAAATCCTAGTATTCGATTCTTGCAAAACCGAAGCCCCAACAGAAGCTGTAAGCGCGAGCATGCCGCCAGAAGAGAGCAAAGAACCTCCATAGACATTTTTAACAAAGGCGAGTTGTGAAGGTTCGTTTAGATGGCGGAGACCGGTCTTATAGGTTCCTTGAGCTGCCTCAAGCGGGCTCAAGGCGCCGCTTTCTCCATTCTCTCTGCCTGCCATGGTCTTTGGGGTAATTTGAAGAATTAGACCTCCAGTCTTGGAATTAGAAAGAGCATTTGTAGATCCATTGTAGGCATGATGGAGCGATGACACTGATATTCGGGAGTAGGATTTAATCTAGTAAAACGACTAAGCCAAATCCGGTACTTTCATAGTCATAGTGATAATTGAAGACTTGCATATGTACTAGTATCTTTTTCTATGGTATTCTATTGATAACACGAGTAGGGTTCGGCATCGGTGTTGCCCGCGGACGCGAAAGAAGGAACTCACTCAGAGTGGAAGATATCACGGTCACGTAGCTTACCCCTATTCCGTGCTGACGAATTCGCTGCCACTGCTCTAAATCTATATTGTACTGTTCTTAGTTGCTTGTACTATCGGTATAGATTGGCATTCTTAGAGGGAGATAGGAACGCCAGTTTTCGGGCTGAATGCTGAACATTTGAGCATTAGCTCAGGAGCTGGTGTAGAGGCCTTTTATTGACTACTTTCTCCCGTGCTCGATGGTTGGGTTCTTCAGGTCAGGTGTCCCTTACGTTTTTGGCCCGAGTTTTACCTCGGTTTTGGGGGTTTATAGGGTGTTTGGTACTAGGCCTTAGATGACCCTCGAATCCAAACCCAAAAACGAATAGAGGCAAATCCTGGAAGAGGTATTTCCACAAAGAGGTAATTTTAAGGACGTTTAGAATAGTAGTTTTCAAGATTATCACAAGAGAGGAAGTTCGTTAGTTACCTCAGCAAGCTCAGACGTGATTCCGTTGGTGCGGAGTCAACCGGCCCGCAAGCGGGTGATTAACCACGTTTCGTGGTGCTCTCATCATCGACATCTTTGTCCGCGATTTTTTGTCCACTATAAGAATCTCAAGGTCCAACATGCGATTAAAAATGATACTTCGTACCATTGAGCAACAGATTTGCTTGGTAATGATTTTTGCTGACCAACTCTAACATGTTGGATTTCTAAGGCTTGATTTCTAAGGCTTGTAGGCTATATGAACTGACCTTCTGCTTCAGGGTATGGCTCAATTACAGCTGTAATAACATCTTATAATGGCATCTCCAGTCCTCCTTTTCTTTGGCGCTGGCCCTAATGTTGGCCTTTCTGTTATGAGCAAGTTCCGCTCTGAGGGATATAAAGTCGCGGCTGTAGCCCGGACTGTGAAAGACGACTTGAAGAAAGCTGCCGACAAAGTGATTACCGCCGACCTATCAGGTGATCCGTCTAACGTCGCTAAAATCTTTGAAGAAGTCGAGAAAGAGCTCGGAAATCCTAGTGTGGTTGTCTACAATGGTGAGGAAATACCCTTTCATGGAACCACCTATCGATAGTTTTACTTACACCATCTTAGCTTACTCCCTAACATTAGCCGCAGATGGCAATGACCCCTTCACAGTCGATCCTTCAGCCTTTGCTAAAGACATTGCCGTCAACGCGACCTCCGCTTACGCAGCTGCCTCCGCGTTTGCCAGTCTCCCACCCTCTCCGCACCCTAAGGTTTTCATCTACACTGGAAACATGCAATTTTCACTCATCGTGTCTCAAACCTTCTCGCTTGGTGTCGGCAAGAGTGCCATGGCCTACATGATTGAAACAGCTGCCAACGTTTATGGCAAAGGTGGCAATGGAGAGAAAGGATATTGGTACTTTGCGGATGAGCGGACGGAGAAGGGGCATAGTGTTGTGACGCTGATAGACGGCCCTGCACATGCTGAGTATTATTGGGAGCTAGTCAACCTCAAAAAGCAAGGGCCTTGGAATGCGACGTTTGTGAAGGGAAAAGGTTACAAGGATTTTGAGAGCCACAGGGACAGGCCAATTTCCACGATCGGTGAATTGATGTCGAATCTGGGTATTGCGTGGCCGCCTGCGTGAGATGATGTAGATTAGCAATAACTTACAACTCTATATCCCTCTTACCTAGTGGTGATAATTATCATTGTTTAGAGTTGCTACTAAATGATTTTGACACAAGTTGGCAATTACTCGCACCGGTATTGAAGGATTCGATTTAGATAGAGTCTTTCCCAAGTTCCATCGGGTTGGGCGTTTAGGCCAGCAAGCCATGAGTTAGCTACGTAGGCGTGGTATGACAAAGGCGTAATGTGATTCCCCGCTAGTCAAAATTAGGAAATCGGTTACGATTGGCAATCTGAGGTAATTAACTATGTCTCGATAACGCTGAAATGGGTGAGACGTATCGTTTAGTTCTCATTGAAGATGCTCTTTTGGTTCATGCATCCCAAATGCTCTTCCCGCGTTGCTTGTTCATGAAACGCCCCCTTTTCTTAGACCACTACGCGTCTGGTCTTGTTGAACGCCAATTAACACTAAAAAGGCCGGTCCTTATGGCAGCGCCAATTAGGACAATATATAGCCTCAAATTCCGGCCAACAAGTCTTCACCCGCTATGATCACAGGTAGAGCTTTCATCACTGAGATGGCCACTCCTGCGTCTTCCAAATCATAACTGATATTGAGATGTAGTGTGTAATACAAGTGGTCCGCTTTCCGATGGAAAGTGCCAGCTCCGATTACCGTTATCTCCAGTTTTACTCCATGAAGGGTCGACTAAGGCGCCCTCCAGCCCCACATGGATACACGCCACAAAGATGTCTCGTCTCCGGAAAAGTGATGGCTGAGGTTCAAATGCTAACATTCTGAGATCTTCTTTCAAGCCCATGAAGACCTACGAAAGCGCTATAACCAGTTGGGACAAGTCTAACGCCACCAGTCAACCAGAATGTTACGATTAGTATTTTTGATCATCAGATACCAGATGTGAGAGCCAAGGTTTGGCTTTAGGTGGCTTGAAACGTATGTAGTATTAGATGTGATGTAATACGGTTGTAGCTCAGAAGCTTTGGGGTCGTTCGGTCGCAAAAGTGTCAGATTGAATCTGAACTGAAAGTCCGGTAGAAAGGACGCGTTCCTTCCTGGGTTGTTACGCGTCTGTGGCACGGGTGCGTGATCTAAAGGCTTCAGATTGAGCTACAATTCAAATGAGGAGCTTGAGGCTCCTTATTGAACTGACGCTGAGACTTTCAGTTCAGAAGCTTTATACGGTAAAGTTGCCAATTTTTTAGTAAATTTTAGCGCGTTTTTTGGGCGGTCAGAGTAACATCAGAATTTTTGTGGCTAAGTTCTGATTCTGAGGGCTTTGACCGAACGATCGCCTCAGAATCAGATTTGAACTCCAGATCAACTCTATTCTGAAGCCCTCATTCTGGTCTGAACTTGCAACCGAACGACCCCTTTGGTGTTCCATGTCGGAACAATACCGTCCTCTCAGGTTTAGGCATTGCATTGAGCCCAAGGCCGCATACCATATATGTAGCTAATTCTCCATCTGCTTATGTCTCACAGAAACTAGGCCAACTCCGAAGTTAATGCTCGGAGCGCATCACTTAATAAAATGGCAAGGCGGATCGTTCTGTTAATTCTCAGAGATGGCGTCAATAAAATTATTTTCATTTCCTTTCCTGTCCTCTTTTTTCTTCTCAGTGCCTCTGGTGGTTCTGTATCTTTCATTATTTTTCTTTTCGCTATTAAAGATAAAATTTGGCAAGATGGGTTGGGGGGTACTTCAAGATTCGAAGATGGCTGCCCCACCAGGAACAGCCAATGTCGATGCATCTGATGCCGTTGGTACGTAAAAACCTAAATCTGTAGTTACATTACATCTAATTGTACCTTCTAACTGAACCTACCGGAGACTTCAGCCATCTAAAGGGGGATGGTAATATCATCCTCCAACCACAACCGTCCGACAGTGCAAACGATCCTCTCAATTGGTGGATCTGGACTGTGGATTGCATATGACGACAATGTTAATTGCGGAATGAAAAGGTCTCCACTCTGAAAGAACACAATAAGGTGTATTCTTGCGTTTAGCTCGGGTGTGACCACATCGTATGTTGAATTAATTATCTCTCGTTTGAAAATAAAACTCTCACTAACAAGACGTGCTGTCGAACGCCCAATTGGCCCGAAAAGGCCGGTCCTTCTGGCGAAGCTAAATAGGACGTATTTTATCGGTTGACACGTGCAGACTTGGCCCCATGCTTACCCCAGGACTTCAGGTGATTTCAATGCAGTATCATGTTAGCTTAGATCAGGTATCAAGTCTTATGATTGGGTTCTTCGCCTTTTGGGTTGGTTTTACAACCATTTTCACCGCATCCGGAGCAAACATATTGGGGAAGCGTCCATTCTTCGTTATTTCTACTGTAATTCTCCTCATAACGAATGTTTGGGGCTATTTTGCCACGGCCAGTACAATTGCTATTCATTGCTGAAAATACTTTTAACTTTCTCGCAGACTTTCCCCTCACTTGCAGCTATGAGAGTACTTCAGGGGATTGCTTCTGCTCCTCTGGAGACCCTTGTAATTAGTACAGTCTCGAATCTATTCTTTGTGCACCAGCGGGGGTCCCGGCAAGCTATCCGGAGCGTCATGCTTACCTTAGGTGTTCTGCTCGGGTAAGCCCCTAGCTCGTTAATAATTGGCCTGTTTCTGAACTGGTCAAAACTAGGCAAAAAATCTCTAGTTTCATCATTCAATCCCTCAGCGTCTCCGCGGCTTTCGGCATCTGCACTTTAATATTAGTTCTAATTTTACCGTTGATGTACTTCTTTGTTCTCGAGACCACTTATACAGCGCCCCGCGCAGAAACAATCGAGTTATGAGAAAAGGGATCATTCTGGACGGTTGAGATGGATGATAAGGAGAGTTATTGGAAGCGTCTTGCGATTTTCCGCGGCTGGCTCAGCAATGAAAGCTACTGGAAAGGCGTCGTGAAGCCTTACCCGCTGATAGCATATCCTGCTGTCCTTTTCAGCACAATCGCATACGGTACCTTTTTCACTTGGCTTCTTGTCATCTTGGTACTCTCAGCTAATATATACATGAGCCTACCGTACAACTTCAACCCAGCACAAGTCGACCTTACAAACATTTCACTTCTCCTTGTCGTCCTTATCGGCTCTCCATTTTCAGGCTGGCTTGCGGACACAACAGCGAAAATCATGGATCGCCACAACAATGGTGTCTTCGAGCCTGAGTTCCGTCTGACTCTCATGCTTATCGCAGTCTCGCTATCTACTGCCGGCTTCTTGGGCTTCGGAATGAGCGTTGAACAGAAGCAGCCGCTCGCTTGGCTACTTCTTTCGCATTATTGCACGCGCTGTCGGTCGGGTTTGCAACGCAAACGAGCTTCAAGCATGTGATTGATTATTGTCTTTCGGATGACCATCAATTTCGCCAAAGCCGTGTTCACTTTCTTTACAATTACTTATGCGAACGGGTTGTATGCGCGGGTCGGGCCTCGAGGGGTGTTCGATGTGATCATGGCTATCAATTTGGGGGGTGTACGCACTGACAATAGGGACTTTTCGCACTACATTATAACTCAATATTGACGCTATTTTGGCGTGCATAGCCACAGACTACCCCTAATTAAGAGACAATATCCGAGAATCGTCAAACCCCATATTGACGAGTTCAACGCTAATTAAACGTTACGGCCTCAGCCCAACGGGCTAAATAGCCCCTTTTTATGGCAAAATGCTATACATAGGTGTATTACTACCTATAACTTTCCATTTATACATTCTACTAAAATATATTATATTATAAAATTATAGAGCTTAATATAGCCAATCCAACGGTATTAAAATTATAATTTTATATTGGGTAGCTATTAAGATATAGAGTCATTTAACTAGGGTAAATACATTTTCTTACGTTCTACTGGCCGCATTATGATAATTCGCGATCAAAAGCTACTTTATGCTCTTCCCTTTCTTTTACTAGCGTTGTAAGGCCGTAGATCTACCTCCACTATATGCATCGCCCGTACAAACTCTACAGAATCTCTCATTTTGATGGGGTAGATAGTGCTGGGTAACCCTGGTGCGGGCCAACTGCGCGGTCGTGTGGCAGTTCATTCTCTAGCGTCAATTTGGCACGAAAGGCCCATAATCCCGGCGTACGTATTTGGGAAAAGGGTTCGAAGCATGGTATGAGTCATGTGCCTTTAGCATCGCTTATGAATCATTGTATGTTCTTTTATGACTGCCAACTTAATTGGCGCGATAGGTAGTACACAGCAGGCTTGCTCAAAAGCTATGTGTATGGTTCCGATCGGGAAGGGTTGTTCAGTTGTCTTGTACGGTCCAACAATATGTTAGTCATATATGGCTTCACGGCAGCAGGAGACAATCAATTGCAAGTGCTTATCGAAGACCTATTAAAAGCTGTAAAGGTTTCCACATTGAAACTTTGATTGACTATACGCTGGATGGTGGGTCCGCGCTGGCTAAGGCACATTGGCCAACCGGACGGGGGTCTTGGGAAAAAGGAACAGTCCTTAGCTGGTGCGTTGGCTTCGCTACTCTTCCTTAACCGTGTGGGCAGCGTCGTGAATACCTATAAATTCCTCTTCACACACCCTACTCAATTCCATTATAGCTAACCGAGCCAGCGCGCTAACCTCATCTTGTGGAATATCCCGGCAAGAGCATCCTTTCCATATTGAGAGCTGACCAGTGTCCGATCGGATGTGTAAAGCATATTGATCCGACGGATCCTCCTTCATAAATCTGTCTATTGCGCTGAAGTTGTTGTTCGGGTTGTTACGACTAGGAAGGAGTTGCAAAATAGGACCATGGTAAGGACAGTTGACTGAGCGCTCCTTAGAGAGGGCATAGCCTGGATTGGTTTAGCTTCTAAATCCATCCTATGCCGGGCTTAACGGAGCTAGGACTTGCCAGATTTCTCAGGGGTTGGGTTTTCAGGGTTCAAGTCTTCCAACATAGGGATCTCCAATGCTGACAGAGTACATTTCAAGTGTGACTCCTTATCCGAAGTTTTCTGAGCATAGCTCCTCCTGGGGAGTGGCTGATCTGTCGCGTTGACCATCCTATGGAATTTTGGTGATGCGGTCAGAGGATAGGGCGAAGCAGACCTTCTAGAATACTCGGCTCCTGTTGGTGGCGTTTTTGAGGCTTGAATAGAGCAAACTTGGGGGAACGGGTGCGTCAAAGCAGGAGTTATGTCCTTAACTTGTATGAATCGGCGAGATAAGCTTGATACGGAGGAGGTGGTTAACACAACCTCTTATAAGGCAGTGGGGAGGGCAGTAGTGGCGAGGCGTGTTTGCGGTAAGGCGAAGTCAGCGACGGGCGGGACAAGGCGGGGTGGCACGTTTCGATCGGACGATTATGGTAGAAGTCTGTCTGGAAGTCTGAGCAAAAACAAGCGCCAGATCTATAGGGCTTCCTTGAGCGACATCCAATGAATCCTGGGGGTTTCCGTTTTGTTTTCGCCTTCGGATATGCTGTTAATATGATGTGTGGGGCGTGACAGGAAATTTTGAGACACAGAGATGTTGTGCATGATGATGGGTTGGCGTTGGAGAGTGGCGATACCATGATAAGTTTGTTGAAATTGATACAAGCCTTGCCACGACTTCTTGTCCTGCTCATTTCGCTTCTTAAGCTAGGTGGCAATACCACAATTCCGCCTTCGGAGGGTTTAGAAATTGCCGATAATGTGGCTACTGGAATCGCCCTAGACCTTCAACGGGGCTGTGGTAAATGACATTCGAAATATCTATACGGGTCTCTTTTACAAGAATGGTCGAATGAAGATTGTGGTCTAGGGAATCAGCTGCTTTGAATGAGATGCCAGCTGGGTAATTAATGAGTTGGGTATAGGTCATCTGCCGTCAAACCCTTTTAGATATCAGATACGTTTGCTCGCTGCATGGAGTAGGGAGAGCGCTCCGTTCTGCGCGGCTCCGTAAGGGCATGAGGGCGTAAGGACGGCGTAGCAATGCGCCGATTCTCCGGGTGCTGCCGGAGAGTAATCTTAGTTGGATTGATATAGAGGGGAACTGCTAGATAGTCTTGCAGCGCTATAAGACTTCGAGCAATGTCCGTGGTTTGGGGTGCCGCGTAAGGAAGTTTTTGCTGGACAGCTAAACGGGATTCTGCAAGCAATGGAATGACCGGAATTCCAATACTGCCTGATCCATCTGTGGCAAAATGAGCGCTTTGTTTATGGATGCCTTGTGAACTGTGAGAGATGACTGGTTACCACGCGCCAGGCGCAATGCGCAATGCAGCTTTAATCACTACTGACTGTTGCATTTAAGTGGCAACAGCTTCTATAGGGTCGCCACCATAAGACCCATAAGTCTGCCATGGGGGACGTCTTGGTGTGTTTCAGTGTTCCCAGTCACTAGTCTTTTGGTGTTGAAGTGGGGTTGGAGTTAGCGCCTGCTAGCCTACTTTAGGCGAGCTGGGGTGCCGCGTCGGCGCCAGCGTCAACCTTGCAGTAAGCCTCCGCGTGTCCTTTTGGACCGCTGCCCGCGCAGCTCTTACTCGTACCAATACACGCCTTCGACGTGCGCGAAACCAACACTAAAGCATGGTCGACATGCCCAACCGTAATCTGAGCGCAAGCCAAATCTGAGGCTCATGGATGATGTGAGTGGCCGTATCGCAGAGAAGGTCCAAGCCTTAAGCGATATTGAACTTGCGGCTCTTCTCTGCCTCGTTGCCGGTCAGCATTGTATCGTTGAGACAGAGAAAGACCTAATCGATGGGGTAGAGCAGGAACTGCAACTAGTAAATGTTGATTTTTGAACCATCTGTCTGCCTTGCTTACTTTTCCTAGGTATGCTCCAATGTTTTCGGTCTTTCCTGCGCTATGGTGGACTGCTCTGAGACTACTAGCTCCGAGGACTTTGGGAACGGACTGCTTGTAAGGGAGGATAGCGGAAGCTATTTCGCTAGTCAGCCTGAGAAATTCAAGGATGATGTAAGTTAGACTTCAATGTTATGCATCTACTTGGACAAACCCGCTGGGAGCTACATTACCTCTCTCTTACTTTATATTTAACGCAAATCCATATATATATTTTTTACAGGACTAGATCATTTTGGGGTTGTCTACAAAACACTAAGGATCAGCTTCAGTATCTCTCTTCCTATTCGGGATCCCCAAGGCTTTCCGATAAGCGTCCGTCCCGATCCCCAGGGCCCTTCAGTCCTCTTGATAGTCGTAGAATTGCCAACATGGTTATTGCAAAGAATCTAAATGAGACACATCAGCAAGTTCAAATACAGGCCTTAGAGGTATTTCAGTTATTTTATTCATCATTTACATCCTGAAATGGAAGTCTTGATACTAATATTCTGGTAGCTCATTCGCGGCAGGCGCATATTTTCACGAACGGCAGTTCATGCAGCACCAAAGCCATTTTTGTTTATTGCTCTCACTTCATCTGAATCTAGCGCATGTTTGACACCTCATCTAGCAGGTTTCGCTCTCCCATCACGCGCAATAATTTGCTAACTCCTACGAAGAATGACCAATTCTTCATCTCGCACAGACATCGTGTCGATGATGGGTTGCCGAATCTTGAAGAGAGTCACACCCAAGCCTCCATTTCAGATGATGAGGTGTCTATATCATCCGTAATCCGAACCTCAGCTTTAGCAATGCACACCTCAAAGGATCCGATGCCAATATTCACACGAGAAGTACGATGCTCCAGATCATGTAGCGCATATGTTAATGGGAGTATAGGATATCGAAAGCTTGATTGCGCTTACTACAGCTGTCCGAATAACTCCCGAAGTCCGTGCATACCTTCACAATATCGTTGTTTTCATGAGACTACATCGTGCTGTCGCAGGAGGTATATCGGCGATTGCTACTCGCCATTTCAGTACCCTGGTTAGGTGAGTCCAGCTTTTCCTATGGCTCCACTGCTACTGGAAAGACAGTGGTTTGATAGCTGCTCTAGCTGCATCGAATCTTTGATCTGATAATAATTGTCGCAGGGCTCTTGCACCGCTTCACGGCATGTCACACGTCTCGCCTTCCCTTGTTGCCCTTGCGGCGCGCAAAATTTATCCTCACAGAATAAGGCTTACAATGCCTGAGAATGAGCGGAGCATGCAATGGGGAAGCTCAGTGGAAGCTGTGAGGACAGTGCTAGATGGTATTACAGTTGATGATGTGATAGAAGAGGTGTTGCAAACAGTGGAAGTACCGTTGTAAATACTCGTAAGCCAAAAGACGGTCGTCACTGCAGAAAATCTAGTTTTATGGAGGTGTTTTGGGGTCACCTCTTTTATTAATAACAAGTGAGATGCTTTTTAGACTGTATCCCTTGCAACGTTGATTTGGGTCCTATTCTTATCGATAAGCTCCGGCCAATTAGATCGTTAGGATCTTAGAGCTGTGATGAGGAATATGAGCTCTGGTAAAGGGCTCGAAGGCAGCCGCCAGAGTTCCGTAGACAGTTCTTTTGCTACGAGTTGGAGGAACAACGCATTTGGTAGGTTGGACGATATTAGGATCAAAAAAGGCACGATTGGAAGGCATGGTGGTTAATTAAATTAATCATTCTGATTCTGGTGTTCCGCACGGACCATCAGCACTAGCACACCGACGTTGGATAATAGCACTAGTCTTATTCGGGACTTGCTCATTTACGATCATCAAGGTTAAGGTTAGCCAATGAAGCTTTCCTAGGCAGGGAAGCTCGCGAAAATGGCCCTGCAGGTTGAATCTTCCGACCGAGGATAGGGAACCTGAGATCTCGATCGAGGTTTACCAGTCTATACATGCACGTCCCTTTCCCTTAGAACACCAAATCCAAACAACGCACACAGTCGATTGCGTTGATCTAATTGGCTGATTCTTATCGATAACGCGTGGACGAATTTCAGCGGGTTAAGGGATATTTAACTAGGTTCTACAAAAATTATCACAAATACAGAAGCTGGTCTTCTGAGCGATAGACTCTCGTTTCCACCGAAAGAAGTCAACGAGAATTCCGACATCTATTTCTTATTCATCATTAGTAATTACATTAAACCAGAGTAGGGCCTTTTGATGAATCCCCGCCATTCTTTGACGAAACGATCTACCCCTCCCTCTTTAAAGGCATTCGCGCCTATCAAGCCACAACCCCACGCTTTCAAGACACTCTCTGCCTGTAGCCGTTTTTATCTGAGGTCTGCTACCTTTTCAAAATGGATAACGCCAATACCGGCCCGGGAAAAGTACCAGAGATTATAACTGGCAACGAGGTAATAAGCACGAGCAACTGCCCGCACGTAAAGCTAACAACCACCCTGAGAACGATGGAGACTCCGGGGATTATGGGGATATGAGCGCTAGTGATTCAGACGTTCAAGCTCTAGAGGTTTGTTAAAATAAAATCCCTTGCCCTCTTTCAGTGACTGAGCGCAGAGCTGCAGGTAGTCTTCCAACCAGACAACATCCATCGCCGCAAATCCTCCCTTGTCCCGTCGAATGCAAGGCCTCAGAATGGCCGCAAGCACACCAATTGCTTCGTACACTCTCTTCTCAATGAGAACAATGGGATATACGTGCCTAGTCACAATGCGAGTTATAAGGGACTGGCCCAGGAGCGGAAGGTTGACAAAGATCCAGATGGTTTTCTCGACGCAGGCCATCAATCGAGACTTCTTACAAAGAAGCAGATATCCGACATGGCATTTGGTATACGGGAATTCGCTAAACGGCTTGCACACATACGGCTCAAAATAAACGTGCAACATGTGTTCCTCCTCGCGAAAGCGCACGATGCGACCTTGATCGCGAATACTCGAGAGGTAGCGGAGTGGCTATTGACAAGAGACCAACCCTACAAGGTGTAAGCGCTCATGCATACCTAAAATATTAATTAATGTGGCTTGTCTCACGTTTTTTCTTAGCTATGTGGAGGATACACTCGAGCATAATAAGGTATTCGACGCAGAAGGCCTTCTTGCTTCAGACAACTCTTTTGAAGGCCGATTAAAATTCTGGACAGGCAAACTCTGCGCTGAAAGGCCTCAAACTTTTGATATTGTCCTTGCGGTACGTAGTTCTTCAATCCGATATGCCTGCCCGGGGGGTTGACAAGTCGTCAGCTGGGAGGTGATGGAACCGTACTCTACGCCAGTTGGCTATTCCAGCGAGTTGTACCCCCTGTTCTCGCCTTCTCTTTGGGTTCGCTGGGGTTTCTTACCAAATTTGACTATGGTGAATTTCAAAGCACGTTGTCAAGGGCGTTCCAAGAAGGCATAACTGTTAGCCTACGACTTAGATTCGAAGCAACAGTAATGCGATCGCAAGTTCACAATGGGGACAGCGCTCGAGACTTGGTCGAGCAACTCATTGGAGAGGAAAGCGAAGATAACCATACGCACAAGCCCGATGGTACGCACAATATTCTTAATGAGATTGTTGTGGACCGAGGGCCAAATCCAAGTACGTGTGAAGCCCTGGTTTCTGGTATATGACTGATATCAAGCTCCCAGCGATGTCAACTATTGAGCTCTTTGGAGACGACGAACATTTCACCACGGTCCAAGCAGATGGTATATGTGTTTCGACTCCAACTGGATCCACAGCGTACAACCTAGCAGCTGGCGGCTCTTTGTGTCATCCTGATAACCCAGTAATTCTTGTCACAGCTATATGTGCACATACTTTATCATTCCGCCCTATCATCCTTCCGGACACAATAGTTTTGAGGGCCGGCGTGCCTTATGATGCACGGACGAGCTCTTGGGCTAGCTTTGATGGGAGGGAACGGTAAGAGCTACCTTAGTGACCGTAGTAAACCGTCCGTACTGACTGTAATAAGCGTTGAACTCCGGCCTGGAGACTATGTGACGATCTCAGCCTCTCGATTCCCATTCCCAAGCGTCTTACCCTTGGAGAGGAAGAGCAAGGACTGGGTCAACAGCATCTCTCGGACCCTAAACTGGAATTCTAGACAGCGTCAGAAGAGCTTTAAGGAATGGAGTTAATATGCTTGGTTATGTAGATATGACCTTCATAGATCTGAGCATGGTGCCCTCTCTTCAACACTTTATTATGCATATGGTTGGAGAAGCAGCAGACGCATCCCTAATTAAATTGGCGGCCGATTGAATACACCAGAAGATAATGTGTTTTGAAAGGAACCAAGACTCAAGCATGATTGACATTTTGGGTTCTTTAAGCCTAGCACTTCTCAGAACAGGCGTCAAGCAACCTAGAAGACGAGTAAAGGATCCTAACGACTAAGAATCAAATGATATACTCACAATTTTTGAAGTGACTTTGACCTTTATTTACGCAATATACCGAATCTTTGATGGATTATTCTCTATCGAGACTCTAAAAACCCTCGGGAACAATTTACCTGTGCAAGGCCTTTGCACAGCCAATGAAGAATTCCTAACGTTACGCCACCTTCAAGCCCCCATATTCTGACTTCATGGCCAACCAGATTATGATGAGAACGTCAAATCCTAAATTTTCGCACACTTGGCCATCACTCAAAGTTCCGCCCTCCTCCCCCACCCGGCTCAGGACGCCGCGGGGGCGGAGAAAAGCGCCCACCGCAAGAGCTCGAGTGCGAGCGCTCCGAACCCCGTCGTCCTAAATATGGCGTCACCGCTCCGCCCCGGCGGCGGCGTGCTCAACGGCGCCACGAGCCAGGAGGAGTTCCTGTGCGCGCGCACGACGCTGTATCCCAGCCTGCGCGAGCCGTTCTACCGCCTCCCGGAGATCGGCGGCGTCTTCACGAAAGACGTGCTCGTGTTCCGCGACGCTGGGAGCCTGGAGGAGCCGGAGCTGGGGGTTAAGGAGCGCTGGTGGGTTGACGTGATCACGGCGGGGGCACTGCGGTTTCCGGATGTGGAGGAGGGGGAGGGTGGCGCGATGAGGTTTTCCAGCGCGAGGGATAGAGAGGTCACGGAGAGGAAGATGAGGGCTTTGATGAGGATTGCGTGTGCGAAGGGGGCGAGGAGGATCGTCCTGGGCGCGTGGGGGTGCGGAGCGTATGGGAATCCGGTTGCGGAGGTTGCGAGAGGGTGGAAGAAAGTTATTCTGGGGCCGGAGGAGGGGAAGGGAGGTGGGAATAGGCGGAAGAAGGGGAGAGGTAACGCTCAGGGAGAGGTTTGGGACGGTGTGGAAGACGTTGTGTTTGCGATATTAAACAGGAAAATGGCGGGGGAGTTTGCTAGTTGTTTTGGAGGAGGTGTAGTTGTCGAAGATGAGCTTAGCAAAGAGGAGGACGGAGGGTCCAAGGAGGGTCAGGAGGATACTGAGGTTACTGAAGAGCTGAACAGCAAGATCAAAGAGATGGAAGCACAAATCACGCAAGTATGGAACCCGGACTTGAAAGCAAGGTTGGAGACGGTGCTGTTGGGCTTGAGACGTGAGTTGGCCGACAGGGGGGGGATTGTTGATGAAGAACCTGCTGAAGAGGTATCCACTAGTATGGACGAAGAGGATGAGGCCAATGACGAGGATGATGAAAATGACTTTTACGCCATGAGTGACGACGGAAGTGAAGAGGCTGCAGGCGGAGTAGCTGTTCCAAAAGTACACTGGCAGTCCAAAAGAACGTCAGTCTGGACAAGCCCCTAGCTGCCGAAAAGTTCCCCTGGGCGATTATATAGACAGACATTTTGGTTTTTCTAAAACACATTTCAAGCTTTCTATGAATGGTGATTGTGGCTCTTAATCCAATGAACTCACAGACTATTGTGCGGGTGTGAGAAATGCGAAACAATATTATTTAGTCTATGTAAACGGTACATGCTATATATACCGAGGCTATTTGAAACATGGAAACACTAAATTTCAAGAGACTCTAGAATCTGACTTCACCTACTCCTGCGCAAGCAGCTCGAGGTAATGTCTGACAACACTCTTGACCTGCTCTGCGTAGCTTTGATGCTTAAACCCAAAGGTTTTCTCCGTTTTTCTTATATCACATCTGAGGGGAATGCTTTGGATCTTTCCGTTGTTGGGCAGAGGACCCTTTGCTACAGCCTCTGGGAATTCCCTCGCAACAATGTCGGTAGCATCCTGCCACGTAGTCCCGTCAAAAGATCCTTCCGGATTGTAGGAGACGATAAAACTCTCGTTGCCCTGGACTGTGGAATCGAGGGCTAGAACGTGTACGCGGGCCACATCATCATTGTGGACGCTGAGACCAGGCGTTGGGTGAGGTGCATCATTACCCAGAACTACGCGGAGCGGCACGGCGTTAGTTCCAGTCATAACGTTTTGGCTCTTTGTTACCAGGTCATCACGGCCGATGACGAAAGAAGGATGAATATGCACGACGTTGAATCGAGGTTGCTGGATGGCCATCCATTTCTCCGTCTCGTTAAGCGCTGTGACCTTTGAGGCTGCGTATGCTTCAAATTCATTAGTAAAGGGCCCAGCAGGTGTCGCTGTGCGGGTCGATGCTTCTATAACGTAGTCGGGCCTTTCCATGAAGTCGGGCACTGGTACTTGTGCGACAACTGAGGAAGTGATGACAATACGGGACACGGTGTCCGTCTTCAGAGCAGATTCTAGCATCCCAATCGTTCCCTTCACTGCAGGCGTAATCAACCTCTCTTGGAACTCCTCGGGGGTGGTTTGTCCATTAGTGATGGGCGAAGCGATATGAATAACGTGGTTCACAGCCTTGACAGCCTCATCGTAAGCTCCGGCGACGGTAAGATCTGGCACGATGATGAAGGAAAGCTGAGAGGAGCAGTTCAAAGCCTTAAACACAGGGTTTGAGAGGATTGTGTTTGCTTTTGACTGGCTGCGGACAGCTGCACGAACCCGATAACCAGCCTGAAGTGCAAGGATCAGAGTACGGAAGCCGAGATGGCCAGTCACGCCAGTAATTAGGACGAGGTCGCCGGACATGGTGACAGTTTCGCTCGAGGCAATTTCCAAAGGTACTGGGAGTTCGGAATTGGTATTTAGTTGTTTTGGATAGCAGTGTTGTAACCGACTACCGATACTGTGCCTAGGCTCCGAGACAGCGTCAGCACTACCCTCGTATGTCTCGGATATGGTCAAAGATTGAGTCATGGACTTCGGAGTTAGGGGTCTACTTTTATGTATATGTTACACTTGATTTCCATAGATTTACAATTAAGTCGCTCGGTCAATTCCCACACACTGCAAAGCTTACAAGTGTGAAGGTTCAAATGCTTATAGGTCTGAATATGAGGAAGCTGCTTGTGACTGGAAAGATACGCTTAAGTGTAATACGGTTTCGGGGAGAAGATGCTCGAAATGCTGTTACGTTCAACGATCAGTTTTATGAATGTGGAGTTCCAACACATCTCAACCCCATTATATACTTCCTCGATGGTCGCACTCATGTTAGACTTTTCTTGCTTCCTCATCCTGAATGGAATAACGAAATGGCTGGCACAGTTGCTTGCAAAAGTTGCAGTTTGGTGTCCTGCCTGAATAGTAAATTGAGTTGCTGAATATTTTCTTGTAAAGACAATGGGTGTAGCGTTTTGGGGGCTTTTGGTTAGGGGGTTTTGTGGTTTGTAAGCTGATTAGTTTGTTGTTGCAAGGCCAAGCATTTTCCGATTACTCTTCATCATGCGTCATCGCCAAGGCCGCTTCCCGTAGGTTGGCACGTACCTCCTTCGTCTATTCCTTTTTGATGCCTTTCTCAAAGACTTCTCCGTCTTGTTATAGTATCGTGCTGCAATGCATTTACGACCTCCCTCGTGTCATTCTATTCTGTTATTCGTCACTTTTACAGAGTAGCATTACGACAAAGAGGAGAATGCGGCACATTCCTCGGGACAACCCAATTTCAGTTAGTGTTTGAGGTTGAAGATCTATTAATTCAAATTCATCTCTTCTCACATAGGCTCGCTCAATTCGAAAGCCAGCAAGCCTCAAAGGTATCTAATTACTATTCTCTCCGCTGTCGGGTTAGGTTGCGGGGCTAACAAGGCGAATGACATTTGTAAGCATCAGGCCTTATCAAAGGAGTTGAAGGAGTCACTAGCATTTTTTCCACGTGCATGGTGGGATTCTGGCAATTATGTATGGGTAATTGTGGAGCATGGCGCATTCTCCCTTCGCTGGTAGGCCTGATTATCGTGCCAAATCGATCTAGGAAGGATTGGTACGGGCAACAATCTCTCCTGCTCTGTTGCATTCTGCATTGTCTACTCGCATTCCTCGTATCGCATGGCATTGCACCATCCTAGTCATTATAAAATCCGATTTCTTAGAAATACAACTTTATCACATGAAGCCAATAGCGAAGAACAGGACCCTATATACTCCCATTATGTTACCTCTCACACCCCTTACCAGACATGGCAATAACTATATAATCATAATCAGCCGTTCGATTGCGATTTGATTGCGTAGTTATATTGATTACCTATATTTGGGGTCAGGATCTAATTTTTGGTATAGACAGCTCTGTAGGAATCACCTAGATATTCCTACATTTACCCCAAATTGGTAATAGCC
>Ga0307507_10005374_pt1 | contig 21130 bp, 2 predicted proteins | sample 7_EM_MG_FD_207223 | JGI IMG/M metagenome (GOLD analysis project Ga0307507, IMG submission 207223) | Populus trichocarpa ectomycorrhiza microbial communities from riparian zone in the Pacific Northwest, United States - 7_EM | ecosystem: Host-associated > Plants > Roots > Unclassified | place... | reverse complement strand
AAAATACGACTAACTAACATAGCCACGACGTCTTTATTTATTGCAATAGATAGAGAAATTAAAGAGCTCCTACCTTATAGTATTTTTATAATAACTAGACGTTATAAAAGGGTTGAGATATAGTGTTATAACGGAAGAGTCGTCGCCTAACAAAAAACATTGAGTTCTCATACAAAGAGGGCCCATAAGCTCTTAGACCCTTGGGGAGAAATTCCTCTTAGTGAGATCTAATTGGTCCAGGAGTCCACAGGACTAGGGTAAGGTCCACAAGTGTAGCGCTAGCCCTTAGCTACGTCGTGGCGCTATTTCTCCCCGGGGTCTGATTCATGAGATAACCACCGGATCCATCCTGGACCGTGCCTGTATTAACCAACTAGCTTCCTGCGACTCTTCTCTAAGTAGTCGTAACATCGTACTTAAAGCGTCCGTAACAATTTGTCTCCTTTTGCGATATAGAGGCGGTTAAATACATAGATAATATTAAGCTTTGTATAGAAGCGAGCCTTAATTAATTAGTTTAGTATCTTTTAAATTAATGGGATTAGGTATTGGTTTTTAATAGTAACAGCGTTAAGAGCTTAGTAGTCTATATAGAAGCGCAGACTACCGCTAGGCTTCTTAACAAAGATTACTAGTGCGGCTATAGGTAAAGAACTTGCTTTAATAAATCCTTTATCCAGATGTTCGTCTAAGTACTTCCATAGTACCTTAAGTTTGTTTTAGGACATCCTATATAGGGGTCCAAATCTAGGATGTTTTCCTTCTTTAATTACAATCTTATAATTATATGGACGGCGTTCTAGTAGCTTATTAGCTTCCTTTTATAAGAATACATTTAGATAATTATAGTACTCTATTAGTACCTGTTGGAATCACGGTAGGGGGGGTTTTGGTTTTAATCGTTTTCTTCTTTTCTCTCTTTCTACTTCTATAGGTGGAATTTGACGGATCTCCTGAGCTCGCTTAGCTCACGTGGTTAACCCAATTGGTTACAAGCAACTGTGTCTACTATATTACAGAACCTTATTCAGACAGTACCTTTATAGCAGGGTTAGTATGCTTCCTTAATGCTAAGGCCTTTTTAATATCGGCCATTATAATAGTAAAGACCATATATTCTGGTTTCCTGGCAAGTTGTGCCAGCAGAGTAGCTCCAATTATATAGATATCTAGGGTGTTAAGCGGGCTTAGATCATCCTTAGTTTCTTATATAGTTTCCTATTTAGTTTCCTATTTAGTGTTAGATATAGAGTTAGTATTAGATTTAGGTTTGGGCTCTTTAAGCATCTTTTTTATAGTAAAATACTAGTTCTTCTGGTACCTTTATATATTAAGCTTAGTTTGGGGTATAGTAGTTAGAGTTAGTTTATATAGTTTAGTATAACTTCTAGGTTCTTAGTGGACGTCGGTGGAAATCTTGTATTAGTGAAATTTGGTGGAATTCTTAGGTTAGTGGAATCAGGTAGACTTTTTAGGTGTAGGGTGGATATTAGTAGAAATTTTAGACTAGTAGATCCTAGTAGATTCTTTAGATTTTAGTTTAGGGCTTAAGCAGCAAGTTATAAAGCACTTCTACTTATAACGGGAGGCGGTAAATAGAAGCTTAAGGTTATTCCAATTAATAGTTACCTTATATAGCTTTATCTAGGGTTGTTTAAGGATTATTAGGTGACCTAGGGTAGTTATAAAGAGTTTAATTAATTCTTTATGGTTTAGGTATTAGAGTCTTAGGGTCGCTATATAAGTAATATGGCCCAAGATGGTGCGTTTGCCATTAAATCCAAATATATTAATATGCTGGTTAAGGGGTATTAGGGTAAACCTATTATCTTATATAAAGATCTTATTAATAAATCCTATACCGCTAGCTCCTGTGTTAATTAGGGCTTAAATATTAGCCTATTAACCCTTCTGCTAAAGACGGTAGTTAATAGTTATACTACACTCTTAAGAGTTAGGTTTTATAACATTTAATATATTTAATAAGATCCTGTAATATAGCTGTCCTAAAGAGCAACTTAACTCCAGGACATACCTTTTGGTGGTAAGTGGAAAGGGGTTCCTACAGAATATTAGTTATAACTTTGTCCTTATAAGTGGTGCTTACTAGATATAGAGTTAGAGCCAGATAAAGATTAGGGTCAGTAGCTAGAAGATTAGTGCGGTAAATAACTGCTAGTGTTAACTATTTATAGATCTTTTTAGAAGGGGACGGAGCAGTGGTTAGAGAGGTAGGAGCTACTTCCACATTTAAAGCAGAGGCCTAGCTTGGTGTGTTATTCTTATTTAAAGGACCCTAGTAGGGCATATCTTAGGGTCCTAGTGTTAATATCTATGGCGTTAGGGTGCTTAGGCTAGGGTAAAGACTTAGTGGACGTTTATAGGGTTGTTATATTGTATTAAGGAGCGGACTTCGGTGTTAGGCGTAGTATATCATTATACTGTTTATTAATAACGTTTATGCAGGCGTTAAGGGCTCCTAGTAGGTCTATACTAATTAGGGAGGTTTTTAGTTTAGGGCTTAGAGATTTAATAAGGCTGTTAATTAGTGCGGAGTCATTCTAGCCTGTTTCCTTTGCGTAATAATTAAATTTGGAGAAGTATACTAGGAAACTTTTCTTTTTTTAAGTTATATGGTTTATCTTCCTTTAAGCGGTAGCTTGGCGGTTTAGGTTACCATATATAGCTTTAAGAAATACAACTAGGCTTTATACTAAGTTCAGCTAGAAAGGTTTAATAAGGTTAGCTATATCTCCTCCTAGTCAACTTGGGGCGTAGTAGAGTTAATTGGCTTTAGTTAGGTAACGGTTAGTATTACCAGTTAGCTTATTCTTAAGCTGGCTTAAGAATAACTAAAGCTCTTATTGTTTGCTAGTAAATACTAAAGGGTCTAGTAGTTTTTTAGATTGTTATAACGCAGTAGTTGGTTCTACTGGTGGGATAACTATTGTTAGTTTAGGGCTCGCGTTCCGCGTATTGGCTTCTAGTAATAGCGATTGGTCTTAAGGGCTTAGCGTAGGCGTCTTAAGGGTGCGGATTTCTTCTTAGAGGGCCTTAATTGTTTTCTAGTGCCGTGCTTCTTATTCGGCTTGCTATTAAGCTATAGCAGCTTAGTTTTATATAAGGGCGTCAATAAAGGACTTTTGTATATCTGCTAATTGTTCCTAGAGTGCGGATATAATGTTAGCGGCCGTTATAGGGGCTTTAAGGTCGTTCTGTATTTTAAATAGGGCGGGGCAGGGCAGAGTATAGGTTTTTGAGGTTTTAACGCAATATAGTGTCACAGAGTGAGTATAAGTGATGATAATATATAGCGAAGTAGATATTATTAAGCTATGTATATAAACTATATAATAAGGTTAAGACGTTGCGTAAGGAGAGAAGGTAAGGAAACGGGAAGAAAGGGTATATATTATTAGTTTGGTTGCTTAGTTAATACATACATAAAGCAGAATAGGATTTAAGTAGCGGTCCTAGCAGAACTTGGCAGGATTTAGTGGACTTGGTAAAATATGGCAGAATGCAGTAGATTGCCATTAGATTGCCGTCTCACAGTCAGTCTCTTCTTGCTGCGTTAGTAGAAACAGGTAGAAACAGGTAGACGTGTATAAGGTGTTACAGAGGTGTCCTATAATATATAAAATGTCCTAAAACAAACTCTAAGTACTATAGAAGTACTTAGATAAATACCTAAGTAAAGAATTTATTAGAGCTAGCTCTTCGTCTATAGCTATAGCTATAATCTTTATTAAGAAACCTGGCAGCGGTCTATACTTCTATATAAACTACTAAGCTCTTAATGCTATTACTATTAAGAATTAGTACCCGCTCCTATTAATTTAAGAGATACTAAACTAATTAAGTAAGGCTTACTACTATATAAAACTTAACCTTATCTATATATTTAACCGCCTCTATATTACAAAAGGAGATAAATAGCTTACTATATTCCGCACCAGATATAAACTATTTAAATACTTAGTAACGCCGTTTAGCCTTATAAATGCCCTAAGTTTATTCTAGTGCTTTATAAATAATACCCTATAATCTTACCTAGACGTTTTCTATACTGCTTATATTAACAACATCTTAGTATATAGCAATAACCTAACTAAATATAAAAAACACGTTAATCTTATCCTAGAAGCTCTATATAGAGCTAGCCTATAGTTAGATATAGATAAATGCAAATTCTATAAAACAGAAGTCCTATACCTTAGACTTATTATTTCTATAAATAGTATATAAATAGACCTAAAGAAAGTTAAGGTAATTATAAACTAGTAAGAACCTAAGAATGTTAAGAACATAAGAGCCTTTATAGGATTTACTAACTTCTATTAATAGTTTATTAATAATTTCTCTGCCTTAGTTTTACCCCTTATAGCTTTAACCCAAAAGGATAAAGCCTTTATCTTTAATAAAGAATATAAGAAAGCTTTTGCTTACCTAAAGGTTATATTTACTACTATACCTATACTCCAATACTTTAATCCAAACTAAATAAGTATTATAAAGGTTAACTTATCTAACTATATTACTAGAGGCATTTTATCTTAATATAATAAGGAAGAAGTATTATACCCTATAGTATACTTCTTAAAACAACTAAGTCTAGCTAAATATAATTATAAGATCTATAATAAAAAATTACTAGCTATTATTAGATACTTTAAGTAATAGTAACCTAAACTAAAAGGCGCTGGATTTTTAATTAAGGTTTTTAGTAATTATAAGAACCTATAATACTTTATAACTATAAAGTGGCTAAGCCACCATTAGGCCCGCTAGTTAAAATATCTATACCGTTTTTAATTTTCTATTATATACTGCCTAGGCGTTTAAGGTTAGAAGCCTAATACCCTAACCTAATACTTATAAGACGTGCCAGCACTAAAAGAAGCGCGCTCTTACTAAAATTAGACCCTACTTTACTTTAAATTATTTAACCCTCCTATTAAAGATCTTATAGTATATATCCTTAAAATAACTAATTAATTAATTAAACAAATTATAATTAATAAATACCTAAATAATAAGTTTATCTAAGAGACGCTTAAGCTAATATAAGATGGCATTAGACGCTCTAAAAAAATTCTCTAAGTAAATAAAAAGTCTATAAAAACCACTTATACTACCAGAACCGCCTAGTTATCCCTAATTATAATAAACTTAAGCTTAAGCTCCTTAAACATATATATAACCTACAAGTAGCTAGCTACCTAGGCTAAGGAAAAACCCTAGAACTACTCTAATAGGAGTACCACTAGCTAAATATATATAATATAACATAAAGGTACGTCTTTAGCTGCTATACCTACTAATAGTTTAAAGCTTTGCATAAGATGTATAATAGCTTTCTAAAGCCACTACCTGTTCTAGACCAAAGATAAAAAAATATCTTAATTAACTTTATTATTAATCTCCCTATAAATAAAGGCTGTATAAATATTATAGTAGTTATAAACCGACTATTTAAAATAAGACACTTAATCACCTATCCTAATATATTAACACCTACTATCGCCTAACTATTCCTAGATTATATATAGAAACTCTATAAACTTCCTAAAACAATTATCTCTAATAAAGGCAGCCAGTTTATCTCTGCGTTTTGGAAAGAACTAACTACCTAACTTTGTATTAAAGCACTATTATCTATAGGATACTACTTAAAAACGGATGGTTAAATAGAATGTGTAAATGCTATAATAGAACAATATATTTAAATATATACGTTGTATCTATAGGATAACTAGATAGACTGGCTTATATTTACTAAGTTTATTATAAATAACTCCGTCTTAGAAACTATAAGGGTCTCCCTATTTCTGGCTAACTATAGCTAGTATCCGCGAATAGGTTTTAAACCCTTTAGTAATATTCCTCGCCCCGCTTATTATACCCTATAAGTTACAGAAGTAAATAAATTTATAAAGAAGATGGAAGAACTGGAAGAACTATAAGAGTTCCTTACTAATAAAATAATATAGGCCTAATTGGTCTATAAAGCCGCAGCAAATAAGAACTAAACCCTAGCACTAGCCTACTAAAGTAGTGACTTTATCTAGCTAGATATAAGAAATCTAAATATAAAATAACCTACTAAGAAACTTAATTAGAAGAACGCTGGCCCTTATATGGTTAAAAAGGTTATCTTTCCTTATACCTACTAACTAAAGCTCCCTAATACAGTTAAAACTCACTCTATATTCTATACGTTAGTCCTCTACCCTATTACCCCTATATTAGACGCCCTACCTAAACAGATTTAGGACCCTCCTTTACTAGTTAAAGTAGATAGCAAGAATAAATACCTTATTAAAAGAGTTAATAATATTAAGTATAATAAACGGAAATATAAATATATATACCTTACGAAATGAAGAGGCTTTACTAAACACTTATAGGAACCTATTAACTCTATAGGACTTATATAAGCCGCAGAAGACTTTTATAAACTTTACCTAGAACTACTATAGCCCCATTTTGCAGAAGCTTAAGTTTAAAGAGGTGGTACTATTATGGGACACCTTCGTAACACCTTATACACGTCTACCTATTTCTACTAACGTAGTAAGAAGAGACTAACTACAAGATAGCAATCGGACGGCAATCTGCCGCATTCTGCTATATTCTGCTAAGTCTACTAAATTCTGCTAAGTTCTGCCAGGATCAATACTTAAATCCTATTCTGCTCTGTATACGTATTGACTAAGCAACTAAACTAACAATATATACTCTTTCTTCCCGTTTCCTTACTTTCTTTCCTTATATAACGTTTTGACTTTATTATACAGTTTATATACGTAGCTTAATAATATCTACTTTGTATTATATTATCGCTTATACTTACTACGTAACAATAGCCATGTATAAGAGCGTTAACCAAAGTTTTTATTACGAAAGCTTAAGCCACTAGCTAAGTAAGGAGTTGGTAATTAAAGTTAGAGGAGTTACCTGCTAAAAGCTAGTAATATTAATTATTATAAATAGTAGGAAGGAATATAAAAGGGAGGTTTAACTTACTATAATAAAGCGCTTAAATTTATTATTAGTAGAGGTTCGCTCTAGCTGCTTTTTATACCTTTACCTCTTATATACATTCTTAATAAGGTCTAGATTAGTTTGCTAAACTTACTTACCATTAACTAGCTTATATTTATACTCTTTCTTCTAAAGGCTCCATACTACCTTAATTACTTACTTAATTATACCTAGATCTTGCTCCTCTAACGCCTATTAGTAATTATTTAGATATCTCTTTTAAAGCGTTAAATTAAAAAGAAGCGCAGAGGCGTAGGTAGGGGTCTTATTAGTTAGCTTATAATACTTATTAAAAGCAACGCTAAGAGGTTTATATCAGCAGCATATTCCTCCTACTTACTTTTAATATATTTAATAAGGAAATCCATGCTCCGTAGAACCTTATCTAGAGTTATTAAGTCCCCTTCTAAGGACTTCGTTATATCCTTAAAAGGCCCTAAAATAGCAATAGTCTCGTGGACAGTGTCCTATTTATCGCAACTAAGGTTATTCTTCTATATAGAGTCCTAGTTTTTATTGATGAAGACGCAAATAGTGGGTTTAAGCTTAATAGCCGACTCTAGTATAGTAAGCCACGAGTTCCACCTTATATCATTATTGTAAAAAAGCGTCTTCTTAGTAAGCGCTAGAAAGGCTTAATATTGCTTTATTAAATGCCTTAACTATATAGTAATATTATATATTTTGCCAATGGCTTCTATTTCTCGCCATTTAACCTATATAGCTTTGTTTTAATTATACTTATATTCCAAACAGATATTTGCTAGTTACTCTTCTTGTTAGAGTTATTCGGCTACCTAAATTGCAACTTTAATAGCTTTTTTATTTTTATGGAAAAGAAAGGCTTAAGTAGCGAGGTTAATTATATGGCCTATATATTAAATTCGGTATTAAGTAGCCAACTAGAAGGGGAAGCGCTTTTAGATTAAACGGTAGAGTTTATTATTACTACCATAATTATTACCTATTTGCCGCTAGAATTAGATAGAGATCTAGATTAATTAATCAAAGCGTACCTGTTATATAGCTAAGCCGGCTTTAATATTAAATTCTTCTAATACCTTAATTAGCACCTCTACTTACTCCTTACTACTATAAGACTCCTTATACTCCTATAGAGTAAGCATCGTCTTTAAAAAGTGGCTAGCTTCGTTAATAAAGTAAGCAGTTACTACCTAGAAAGCTAACTTATTTAAAGCCGTCTAACAGTTAGTTATAAAATAGACTTTTAATATTACCTTCTTAAATTTTCTTTACTAAATCCCTATAAATTATAAATGTTTTATTAATAAGTAAAAGCACCAAGCCAGTAGATTTATAGAGGAGGTTATTAACTATATAATTATAAATATAGAGGAAGGCTCTAAACTCTGGCCATTTAACAATTATATAAGGAAGATTATATATAACTATAAGGTAATAAAGGGCGTTTATAAAGTTGGTTTTATTTACCAAATATTATAGGATCTTATTAACTTTAAAGTCTATTTTACTAGTAGTTGTCTCCTTCTATTTATTAAATAAGGCGCCAATAGTAGACTTTATTACTTTATTAACTTTTTACGTCTTAAAAGGGGTTTTTATACCGTATTTATTCTTTAGGTAGGCGCGAGCAAATATAAGGCTTAAATACTGTTTTTGGTAGCACTTGTAGTAGAAAAGCTCCTAGTTTAAATTGCTATATTCTAGTTAACCTTTTAGAGGGTTATTAAGGGTATATAACCAAAGAACTTTATCCTCGCGTTCTTCCTTCCGTTTTAATTAAGGAATTCCAATTTAGTAATAAGGGTCCTTATAGGCTGCCGTCACGTCATTAAACTTATGTAAATTATGCTCGCTATGGGCGGAAACTTTATCTATTTCTTCTTTCTATTATTTTTTTTAGCTATAGGTACGGGGAGATGGTGGCGGAGTTATAGCTAGTGTTAATGTTAAGAATAGAAGCTTAGTGTTAACAAAAAGTAAATAACACGACTAGATATACGCAGAGCGCTTATCGTGTGCTATAAGCGAGTATTACGCGTTAAGCAGATTTTACTAGCGGCTATAGCGAAATTTTGGCCTCTTGGCGCATGCATAAATACAGCTGCTAATAAATATTACGCTATATTACAACTTTCTCCTCTACTTACTCCCTTATATATATTTATATAATCTATATAATCTATATAACTAATTAAGTCTTTAATTTCGAATATAATTATCAGATAATCTAAATAATTGTAATTTAGATAACTAACTTAATGATTATTAGGATCCCTGGGCCATTTTAATAATTATAACTAGAAGCCAGACCCCAGGCTATCTAATCTCAAAGTTACAGTCTTTATATACCGTTTACCTTCTTAGCTTATTATTTCAGCCGACTATATAGGAACAGTTTTTATAAAAAATATAAAAAAAAAGTATTTGGGCAATTATATAACGCGTATTCTACAGGTCCAACTTCAATACTTATGTCTTATTAATTGTCTAACAATTTACGGAGGCTTGTACATAGGATGAAAATAAAATTTTAAATCTAAGTTTATAATATTTAGATATTATAGAGACTGGGTCTAGTTATAGGAGTTATAATTTCTTAGCCGTGCCGCAACTAAAAAAGGGGAAGTATTTGACGTGGGAATTTACTCGTAGTAATCTAATGGCAGCTGGATATTCGCAGAGAGTGCTGTTACTCTTTTACTATAAAAGCCGCCAAACTTTCCTAACAGACTATATACCGTCCTAGCTAGGCCCACAGGTCTCTCCCTAATGAGTCGTAAAGGCGTCTACTCGCAAGGTTGTCGATGATATTTTTATCCATTGTGTCGACCGTCAAGGTCACTATTATGTACCACCTTATGACTTACTACCCTGTTTCTTGCCATCTTTAACTTAGTTATTAACTTAGTTACCAACTTAGTCTATTGCCTCTTCCTTATATATATAGAGAGCTTCTAGAGCCAGCTTTAATTAATAGAGTTCTTATAAATGACTTGTCCGTTTAATACATTGCTTTATAATAATATATCCATTTATAAGGTGTAGTGATCTACTTAGACTGGATCTAAATTTACCTTATATTGGATCTAATGCAAAGCTATACCTCTTTAGGTAGGTATTTAGCCAAACTAGGAAGAAGTTAAGCCTAAAGTAATTTGGACTGGAGTGGATTTGTAACCAAATCCACCCTAGTTTAGTCTAAGTAGATTACTACTTAATAAGGAGTGATAATAATTAAATATTTTGTCAGCCCTTATAAATAAATATTTGCAAAATTATAAACATATATAGAGGCTTGGGCTAGTAAATATTAAGCCGTTAGAGTACTTAAAGTTATAGGTAAAAGGTCGAGTTGTATAAGGCTAGAGGAGAGAGCTACTAGTAAATATTTAGGGGGGGTGGAGACCCCTAGGGAGACATTAGCCCCATTAATTTAGTACCACACTATGCCAAGACCGGTAATATCGCCTATATCTAAAAGAGTTATTAAGAACGATAAAGGTTATTAAATTAAAAATAGGAATGCTATACCTCTAGTAGACGACTTAGAGATACGAGATATCTTTAAGGACGAAGATAAAGAGGAGGGAGATAGTGTTACAGACCTTATATTAGCAGTAGTACGACTACTTAAAGAGGATATAAACGAGCTAGTAGTATTAACGCGAGAGACGTTAAAAGTAATTAAACTATGGAATAAGGGGTAACCTAGTTATATAATAGATTACATATTATAACTTAGTACGTAAGTATGCGAGTATATAGATATATAGGGACGTACTAACGTATTAATGTACTTAGTACATTTCCTAGGCGCAGTATTATATATTTAAAGGACTATAGTCCCTACCTAGATAGTTCTTCTCTTTATAGTAAATCTTAGAATATAATTATATAATAGGATTAGCCCAATTATAGTAGGAATGTCTTGGTAAAATACTTAACAGATAAATTCCAATCCTTTAATTAAATTCTACTAAAGTCCGTTAAAGACCGCGTGCGTATATATATATATATTAACCACTAAGACCCCTAACTATTTAATTATAAGATTCTCTCGCTATTCTTTTCTTTTCTTTACGCAACATCTTATTATAAGGGATATTATTACGGTCACCTTGGGTTGCCTTTAGGACAACCCCCAGACACTCCTTAAATGTCCGTTAGTTATATACCGGAGGCACGTGCCCGTAGTATATAGTCTCTATAATCCTAGAGGCCTTACCTCCTTAAGGATTTATCTCCTCCACAATCTGTCCTATTCCTATAATTATGCCTTATAGCCACCTATCTACTAAGTCCCCTTATATTTAAATCCTCTATACTTATTTTTAGAAGGGTAGCTAGCTTTAAGGACCAGATTATTAATTTACATCTTTTATTTACATCCACTATTCCTTCCTTAAAATCTCGTAACGACCTAACGGAAACTCTATAGATACCCTATAAAAAGCCATCGCCTTAAGGCAGGAAGGTCCCTCCAATAGCGAAAGATTGCGATAATATAAACCTCTGGGCAAGATAGATAAACGAGCCCTAATACCTAAATACGCCAGGAGCTTAAAGACTTTCGCATACCTATAGTTACTAGCAACGCTAAGAAAAACGCAGATACCCTATATAACGGCTATAATACTACTAGAAAATAGCCAGAACCCCTTTAGCCCTACTTAGGCCAATTAAAAGATTAAGCGCTAGAAGCAACCCTGGGATCTTCCTCTAAGCTAGAAATACTAGAGGAATATACTAATATGTCTAATTAGGGACCTAACTGGAACCCTTACGGAAGACTACTGGCCTATAATTAGTATAGTGGTAGCGTATAAACTACTTATAAGCTAAGCGGGCCTACCCCTTTAGGTAACTTAACTTAAATACTAACTTAAGACCAGAGCCTTATTAGGAAACCTATATTAGCCACTAGTACTAATACTACCTTTATAGCTGGAGCTTCCCTAGGCCTAAGTTTAGAAAGTTAGGAGCCCTATACTAATCTCCTATAAGAAGAATATTGGGAAGCTGCTGCAAGGCTTTTAGAAGCCATGCGGGAAGGAGCTACTAATAAATATATTAGAAACCTTTAAGGGCAAGTCTAGATCTAGTAGAGCTTAATCTAGGCTAGATAAAATCTTTTATAACCTAGTTAAGGCTAAGGGCTTTCTAGGGGCTACTTAGTATCTACCTAAGAAGGTATAAAAGGCCTAAAAAGGTATCTATATAGTAAATAGAAAAAGGATATAGACTAACTGGCTAAGGCCTTTAGTAGTTTAGAACTCCGCTATAGACCTAACACCTAATAGTTGCACGATTAGGTTTGTGAAGTAGATAACTTTTTTAAGATGCTAATAATATAAGATAATACCAAAGAGCGTACTTAATGGATTATTAGTAAGATTAAAGATTAATCCCTAAACTAGATTGTACTAAATTAAATTAATAAAGAGTAAATTACTATATAGCCGCAGTTATAAACCTTCCTAAAGAAATAGACTTAAGATCCGTATATTATATAATATAATAATATAGAATTATTCTAGAATGGGATACAGCATAATCGCTACAATTTCCGCTAGTTTATAAACTTTATAAAAACTTATACTTAGTTAATGGATCCAAAGCCCTTTAAAAATAAAGACGGTAGTATTTATAAGAAGGAGAAGATTGGATTTATCTAGGCTAGAATTAAGCTAGTAATTTATAATAAAATAAACCGCATAGGAGCCCTATTGCGGATTACTATATATACGGATTTTAAATAAGCGGTTCTAAATACTAAGGATATAGTAAGGAACTAGACCTCTTTTAGTAAAAAGCTAAGGGGTAACTAAAAGCGTAGGTACTTTAATAGTAATATAGGGCAGATCTAAACTTTAAATAAGCCGTTTTTAAAGAGAAATCTAAAATAGTTAAAGTTAGGGACCTTAAGTAATGGGAAAGACACCTAGGGCCAACCTAATACCTATCTGGCACCCTTATAAAAACACTCTAAAAAGTTAAGAGAAAACTTCTCTAGAGGTAAACCTAATTAGAAAAATAAATAGGGCAATAATCGCACTAATAATCTAAAAAAAGAAAAGCCCTAGTTGCGGACCTTTTATAGCTACAACTAGGGCAAGATATGAAAGAAGAGACTCTCTATATTGCTATTAAGCTAGAAATAGCACTTTCTATAGGTAAGGTATATTAGTTTTAAGCACTATATAATAGCGGCGCTAAAATTAATCTTATATAATATAATTTGGCAAAAGAGTATAAGCTTATCCTATTGCTAAAGTAGCGGAAACCTACTATAGGGTTCCTAGATAAGCATTAAATTAAACTATATAGTGCCTATAAGCTTATAGTATTAGTGGCCAATATATATAACTGCACTAAGGTAGTTGGCCTATAACCTTATTCTTAGATATCCTTAGCTTATAGAAATAGATTTTAAGATACGCTTTAAAATAGGGGCCTTTAAATAGTGGAATAATAAAGAATTAGAAGGGCGTATTTTGCTAATAAGCTTAAAAGACATTCTAGAAGATATAGCTCTAGGAGAAATAGTATACGCTCTATACCTAAAGGAGTATTAGATTTAACCCCTATTCTATAGCAAGATAGGTATAGAGCCTAGTATAGGTAATAACCCTTTTATAATAGATACCTATAAAGAACTACCGGATAGGTTACGAAGACACTATAGGGAGGCGGCGATCTTAAAGATCTTATAAAATACTTCTACTGCTATAGGTTACTCTAGCTTAAGTAATATATAGAGAGTATACTACGGCACCTTAAACGCTGCATTAAAGAATTCTCTACCCTCCACTAGCTACCGCATATAACTATTTAACGTATAGTAGTAACTATATATAAATAGCTACTATAGCGCGCGATGCTGCCCGTAAGTATTTAAAGGGAGCTTTAGGACCTACCTAATAATAATATAGAGGATAAACGCGACCCTAATTTATTAAATATTCCGGTAGGCCTAAGGGACTTATTAAGGATATTTTTAGGCAGGTAAGCTAAAGTCCTTTAGCGGAACTTAGAATATAATTATATAATTAATCTAAAAGAAGGCAAATAACTACTAAACCTTTTTATCTATAATCTCTCTTATAAAGAGCTTAAGATCCTATAAAAGTACCTTAATAGCTTAATGGAAAAGGGACAGATACGGCCTAGTAAGTTGCTAGTAGGCGTGCCAATTCTCTTTATTTTAAAGCTAGATAGAACTATAAGGCTATATATAGACTATCGCGGTTTTAATAAGATTATAATTAAGAACCGTTACCTACTACTACTAGTTAGTAAAATACTAGATTAACTATTTAGGGCTAAGATCTTTATAAAGCTAGATCTATAAGACGCCTATTATAGGCTCTATATTAAAAAAGGGTATAAGTAAAAGACCGCTTTTAAAACCTAATACGGCCACTTTAAATATTTAGTAATGCCTTTTGGGCTAGCTAATGCGTCTATAATATTTTAATTATATATTTATAGAGCCTTAGGGGGACTAGTTAACCACATATACGTTATCTATTTAGATAATATTTTAATTATATATTTATAGAGCCTTAGGGGGACTAGTTAACCACATATACGTTATCTATTTAGATAATATTCTAATTTACTTAGAAGATAAAGATTAGTATAAGCAATATATTCGCAAAGTACTGAAATATTTAGATAATTAGGGCCTCTATACCAAGGCGTTAAAATATATCTTTAATACTAAGCAGGTTAAGTTTCTAGGCTATATTATAACGCCTATAGGTATAGTTATAAACCTAGTACATATATAGATAATTTAAGAGTAGCCAGAGCTAGAGAGCTACTAGAATATTTAAATATTTTTAGGCTTTACCAATTTCTATAGGCGCTTTATTTATAACTACTTAGATATTACCTAATACCTATCTAACTATATTACTAAAACTTTCTAAGACCCAGCCTAGGGAGTAAAAAGCTTAAAGGTAAAAGAAAAGAAAACTAAAAAGGGACTAACTAAATAATATAAACTATAGATATAGCCCGGAAAGGTATAGGAAGCCTTTTAAAAACTACGCATAAAGTTTATAGAAGCTCTACTATTACGGCATTTTAACACAGATTAGCCACTAATAATAGTTACTAATATATTAAATTTTACCCTTATTAGTATCCTATTATAACCTAATAGGCATCTAAATACTACCTAGATCTACTAGAGACTAGTAGTATTTTATAATAGAAAATTCTAGGGACCTAAAGTTACGTATTATACCTACAACAAGGAACTATTAGCCATAGTTAACTGCTTTAAATAGTGGCAACACTACCTTAAGTACGTAAGCTATACTACTTATATACTCTTAGATTATTATAATCTATGCTACTTTATAACTATAAAGGAGCTTATACCTTAACTAGCCAGATAGGTAGAGAAGCTTATATAATTTAACTTTAGAATTAAATATAAGCTAGGGGAAAATAACCTTAATAATAGACCGTTATAACAGCTAGACTACGCTAAAGGCTTTAAAACAAGAGGAGGAAAATAGATATAGATATCTTACTCCCTATATTATAGAATAAGCTCTAAGTATAAAATACTTAAGTATCTATAGCTCTATATACTAAGTCTTAGGCGGTATAAACCCTATTAGCTTCTACTAACATTCTCACTAGTACCCAGTCTATAGTTAATAAGGATAGGACATCCCTAACACAAGTTTGGAACCTAATAATATACTACCCCTAATTACTAAGCCATCCCCTTAAACTAAAAGTGAAGCTATAGAGTAATTAGAACTTAGAGCCCTATAATAACCAAAAGACTTTAACCTCGTAGCGGCCTTCCTAATATACGCGCAGTAAGAAGTTATAAGATCTATAGTACCATTTAATCTTATACTTAGAGTAGTATAAAATAAAACAGCTTTTACCTAAAAACTATCTAAAAGGTTAACGGGTTTTATCCGTAAGGTGCAAAATAGGGACACCTTCTATACCATCTTTAATATAGAAGTAGACCGGAAATGTAACAAAAAGGAAGCTACTAGGCGCTATTATTAGGAACTAGACCTAATGGGCCTACTATATAAATATAGTAAGGTTTAGGTACTATAAGAAGTAAATTTATAACGGAAGATTCTTATAAAGAATTATAATAATCCTTTAGGCGGCTACTATAGTCAAGTTAAGATAGTAGAATTACTTTAATATAAATACTGTTGGCTAAAGCTTAAGCAGGAAGCAAAGGAGTATGTTAGCTACTGCAAGAAGTATTAAGTATATAAAATCTAAAGGTATAAGCTATAGGGTTTACTTAAATTAGTTCCTCTCGCTAGCAAACTATAGTAATATTATGCTATAGATTTTATTACGGAACTTTTGCTATCTAAGGATAAGCAAGAATAAACATATAATTTAGTCCTTGTACTTATTAATAGGGGTTTAAAGTATATCTAATACCTTCCTATTAACAAGACAATTAATATAATAATTATTTATTGCTTAATGTCCGATTTGGATCCTTATTAGGCCCACGCGGACTACTCCTTATTTACATATAGGGAGAAAACTTTATTTAAGAAAACCCTATAATCCATCTCCCCGCCTTTTAGAACTCGTCTACTTAGCGCCTACAAGTTACCTATAGTGCTCTACTACCTTACTTTTTAACCTCCTTGGGAATCACTGCTACCGTAACAAGCCTACAGACGCGCTAGTATCGCAAACTTAACTCTACTACTGTAGAGTTATCAGGGGGCGCCTAATACTCGCCCCTTTGCCTTCTATTGCCATTTTATTTATAACCCGGAACTAGTCTAGTACATTTTGGTTAATAAGCCACTAGGTAACCGCCTTAAGACCTTTTTATATTAAGAGTAGTATATTATAGTTCTCTATACTAGCTGCTAAGAGCATTACTTCTTAGCTGGTGCGTAAGGGGTATAACAGTATTACGTATTTTGGTGTCTGTCTTAGCCAGCCACATTTATATCTTAGGCTACCTACTAGGACACCTACCTAGTAAAGCCAATCTTTTAGTCCTATTATTCCTATTCTTAAGAGTATTACTATTATATTTTCTGCCTTTATTAGGCCTTCTTAGAGCCCTTAAGTATTTACCCCTATAGCGTTAACCATACTACGGCTTGGGTTCCTCTTGCCTAAGATAGCCTCTATACCTTTAACTCCTATACACCTCTCTAGTATTAGACCAGCCAGTGTTATATTACAGTAGATAGTTTCCTAGTACTCTTTTATGCTCTACTTTGGCTCCTTTCTCTCTCTTACTATTATCTTTACTAGACTCTTACGTGTCTCCCTTCCTCCTTTATATAGGCCTGGGTCCTAATACAGTACCATTCTTCTTCTGCTTTTTCTACCTATTTCTCTAATATATCTTCCCTACTTTGGGGTTATTAGTTTACTCTCCTATAGGGCACCCTAGGGTCCCTCCATAGTTTATTTAGGCGTGTCTTAATATACTTTATAACCTTAGAGTTACGCTTTATTTACAACCTTTGCATTACAGCGGCTTTAATATATAATTATAGGGGGCGGATATTTGCTTCCTTCTTAAGCAGTACTGTAACCATTTGCTTATACCCGCCTGTTATACTCTAGAGGCAGGCTATTTGGACCTTTTAGAGTGGTTTAGGGGGTAATTTAGGGGGGCCTTTCTCAGTTTCTCCCATGGCCCAAATACTGGATCCATATATTATGGTTGGCTGGATAACCGCTGTGTATAGAGACAGTTAATATATAAGCGCTTATAAGGAGAAATGCTTTCTTAAAGTAAATTAACCATACTTTACCATTACTAATAGAGGCAGCGTCTTTATAAGCTAGTACTAGTTAGATTTATACTTTTATTTAAAAATAGACTACTACTATAGTACGGCTTTCTATTTATAGATAGATGGGTAAACAGAACGCTAGAACTAGGAACTAAAGTCTTATCTGCAAATATATTTAAACTACTAGCAAGACAATTAGTATAAGCTACTTCCATATATAGAGTATGCTTACAACTTAAAGCAATATTAATTATATTAGTTTGCACTAATCTAGATTACCTATAGCGTTTAACTATCTGGATTTAATAATATACCTAACAATTACTAGCTAAGGCCGTATAATTAATTATAGGATTCTACCGGAAAGTTTAAGGATATCTATTAGAGAGTATAAGGGTACCTTAAGGAATAGGAGGAGTAATAGAAGTATGTAAAGTAGAGCCTATAAGATACGCAAGAGCAGTAAAGACTTTAGTATAACCACAAACACTAGGATAAGTATTTTGGCGTAAGTAATAAGGTTCTATTATATTTAATAAATATTAAGACGTGTTGACTATTAAAGAAGCTTAATACAAGATACCTAGGTCCCTTCTAAACTAAGGAATAAATTTGTAAGCTAGCCTACCGCCTCTAGCTACCCCTATCTATGGCCTATATATATCTAGTATTTTATATAAATCTACTAGAGCTATAGTATAAACCATTGCTGGAAAAGAACTTCTGTCTAGGCCTAATTAAATACCCTAAAGTAGTAGGTAAGCGGTATAAGGTTAAAGCTATACTACGCTATAAGTCTATTAAGAACAAGCTTTAATATAAAGTTTAATGGCTAGGCTAGCCTGCTAAGGACTCTATATAGAAACTAGAGGATTACCTTAATTATTCTAAAGATATTCTAAAAGAATATTAGGACTAAAGTCCGCAATCTGCAAATTGTAAAAAGCGCTCTAATACTATAGTATTATTGTAACCTATAAAGAAAGCTTATAGTAGGCCGTAAGAGGCCCCAAAGAGTAAGAAATAGATTAAATTAGATATAGAACGGATAAGCTCTAGAAACTATCAGGATTAATTAGGGCTACGGCCTAAGGTAGGATAGGTCCTTAGCCTTTTTATATATATAGTATAGAGTTAATAGGGTATTTTGCTAGAACTATATTCCTATTTATTAGTCTATATTAGGAATAGTGTTCCTATACTTTCCTAAATACCTTATAAGGCCTTCCTGAGCACTAATTAAAGTTTTTAAGTGCTACTATATACAAGAACTAATCCTAAATTCTATGAGTCCAAACTATAAATGCCTAATCTAAAAAGCCACTATGCCTTATCCTTAAGAGTAAAATTAGTATCCATTAGCCTACTAAGTAATAGCTAACGGGAATAAGATCTAGATCCCTTTATAGGGGTGCAGGTAGGTATAAAAATAGGGGTAGGCTAATAAGGTGTAAAAGAAGCAGAGACTCTTAAACACTTAGTACTAATATTAGGTCTAAACTAGTACCAACAAAGCTTCTAAGATGTAAGCTTATAGTTAATAAATACACGATTAAACCCAGAATAAACAGAGATATTAGCTGGCTAGTAAAGTCTAAAACTACTAAGACCTTACTATAGCAACCGTTAGTTACCCATCCGCTAGGCACCCAAAGGGTAACCTACCTAATACTACATTATATTATGCTTCTTTAAAACTTAACGCGTATACGCAAACTCCTTCTTATAGTAAACAGCGACCTTCTTCTTATTACCCCCATCCTTTACCTATCCTTAGTATACTAGCCTTACTCCCTTATTAGGCGTTACTAGCTAGCTTACTAGGAATTATAGGAGGTATAGATGGCTGTAGTATAGTCTTAAATTTAACCTAGATATTTAGTATTAGCGCTAGAATAAAAAAGAGCCCGAGCAATATAGTAGTTAAGGATATTAAAGAATTGTTACCACTTAGGCCTAGGCTATTTAAAGCTTAAAGTTAGTAATGGAAACCTATTAAGAATAGGAAAGCTTACCTTAACATAACTATCGCTCTTAGTACGTATGCATTAATTATAAGGACTAAAGGTATTAGACCTTATATAGTAAGTCTTATTATAAGCATCTAAAATCTTTTTATTAGACTTCTGGTTTTTTAAGGATATATAGGCAAAGTTATTTAGGTAGGACCAGTACTAGTTACGGGTTAGCAGAGGTTAAGGTTTTATATATAGCGGTAGGGCTAGAATACGCTAAGGAATTGGCTTAGAAGAGCAGTTAGTAGGAGAACGAAGAGGTATATTAAATTAATAATAGAAAAAAAGAAAAATTTAATAATATATTAAAGATATGTCTAAAATTAGACAAAGGTTAATAATAGGAAGTAAGGTATTAAGGAAAAGGAGCAGCTCGACAAGCAAGGTGTCTCTATACTTTACCTTCTAATACCCTTCCGGTAAATAGCCGCAACCTTACTAATATAACTCCGTTATAATAGCGTAATTTAGAAGGAAGGAAACACGCGTATAAGCGATTTAGCTATTACTTCCTTATAAAAACTAATTACGCGGCTGGGGGAAGGCAATTAAGACGTTAATAAAATATATATATAGGCTAAAATTATACCTAAACAATACTATAGTATTAAAGAATAAAGTTATAAACGTTTTTAACAATCGTATAATAGCTACAAGTGCTATTATAAAGTGTCCCTATTTACTGGGCAGTAGAGCTACGCCAATTATACGGTATAGGACCACTAGATTTAAAAGTATACATACCAAATCTTAAGAGACAAGTCTCTTTAATTAACTAATTAATTACCTAATCGTATATAATAGCTTAAGGGCGAATACGGAAGCAATGCGTTAGTAATATAGGGGATTATAAAAAAGGATTATAGATTATAGATTATATTCTAATAGTTAAAGACGACGGTAAGCCAAGGCCCCGTATGTTAAACCCTATACTAAAACATTCTATAGAACTATATTAGGAACACCAAATTGCCTATAATACTCGCGATTAATTATAAACTGGCATAAAGGCTTAGAAGTAGAGTTGCATAAAAATCCTTAGGTTAGCCTAGGTAGTTACCGGCATACTTCTGGCAGGCTTTTAATAGGTCTCCTAGTAATCCTCGCGTCTTTTCTCTAGTTATATTTTTTCCTTATTAAGGTTTTTAGGAGTTTAAAGCAGGGGTTAGATAGATAGATAATATATAACGGTATACTGATATCTCTTTAAACCCCTTCTAGGACGAGCCCTTATAATCTCCTTCTACCGCAAGGTAATGGCAATTAGGGGCCAACTATAAAAAGGGGGGGGGGGGGGGGGAATAA
>Ga0307507_10005373_pt1 | contig 21131 bp, 21 predicted proteins | sample 7_EM_MG_FD_207223 | JGI IMG/M metagenome (GOLD analysis project Ga0307507, IMG submission 207223) | Populus trichocarpa ectomycorrhiza microbial communities from riparian zone in the Pacific Northwest, United States - 7_EM | ecosystem: Host-associated > Plants > Roots > Unclassified | place... | reverse complement strand
CGCTCCTGGCCGCGGTCACCCGGAGCCTCGACCTGCTGAGCGCTCCCACCCGGGAAACTCTGCGCCGGGCGGCGATCCTCGGCACGGAGTTCGCCGTCACGCAGGTCGCCGCGACGATGGGGAAACCTCCTTCCCAGCTGGTGGAGGCGCTGGACGAGGCACTGGACACGCGCATCATCCTCGACGCGGGCGATCAGCTGGCGTTCCGGCATCCGACCCTGCGCTGGGCGCTGTGCCTGGAGATCCCCGAGGCAGAGCTGAGCAGCTGGCACCGCGGCGCGGCGGAAGCGCTCGCGCGCATGGGCGCCGGGGTCGAACAGGTCGCCCAGCACCTCGTGGCGGTGCCCGTCACCGTCGACGACTGGGTGCTGAGCTGGCTTGCCGAGCACCAGGAGACGCTGTCCAACCGGGCTCCGCTGATCGCTGCCGAACTGCTGCGGCAGGTGCTCGACGCCTGTCCGGCGAGTGATCCTCGGCGAGAAGAGCTGCTGGTCGCCCAGGTTCTCGTCCTTTACCGGCTGGACCAGGAACCGGAGGAACTGGCCAAGGAGGCGATGCTGGTCTCGGCGGACCCGGACCGCGCGGCCGAAATGCGGCACATAGCGGCCGCGATGATGCACCGGCGCGGGGCGACGGAGGCGGCCGTCGATCTGCTCGAGAACAACAATTCTCCGGCGACGCCTGTGCTGTGGCAGGAACGGCGCCGTTCCCTGCTGGCGAATTTCCGCCGTGGCAGCCTCGACGACCTGGGCCGGGCCGCCCGGCGGGCGCGGCAGACCTATCGCGCCGCGTTGACCGGGGGCGAGCCCTACCCGATCGGTCACGCGTTGCAGACACTCTGGCTGGTGAAAACGATCGAACGGGACCACGCCAGCGCGCTGCGGCACATCGACCGGGCCATCGCCGCGGTCGAAGGACACGCCGAGCATCTGGGGCTGTACTTCGACCTGCTCGACAACCGGGTGTTCACCCTGCACAACCTGGACCAGCTGGAAGAAGCGCATCACACGCTCCGCACCGCCCGGGAGACCGCCGCGAGGCATTCGCGCCCACACGGCCTCCAGGTCTCCTCTGCGGTCCAGGACTACTGGGCGGGACGCTGGGACGAGGCGCTGGTCGAGCTCGACACCGTCACCGAGGACGGACCGGCGATCACGTTCCACGGGCTGCGCGAACCCGGCGCCGCCGCGTTGCTGCTGCACGGCGTGGCCGCGCTCATCTGCGGGCGCAGCGGCAACACCGACGAGGCCGCCGCGCACTTGTTCGCCGCCGACGAGCGTCCACCCGTGACGGACGCGGAACGTGAGAGCTGCGACTTCCTGCTCGTGGCCCGGTCGCTGCACGCCGAGCGCAGCGGCGATCCCGACACGGCGATCGACCTGCTGGCCCCCGTTCTGGACACGACGTACGCACCGATGATGCTCCGGCACCAGTGGCTGCCCGGGCTGGCCCGGCTCGCCCGGGAGCACCAGCGACCGTCGATCACGGCGCGGGCGCTCGCCGTCTGCGAGCAAGAGGCGGCGAAGGAAAAGGTGCCGGCACGCGCGAACGCCGCGGCGCTGTGGTGCGGTGCACTCGACTCCGGCGATCCGGAGCCGCTGCTGGCCGCGGCCGAGCACTACCGCAAGGTGGGCCGCTGGATGGAGAAGGCGACGGCACTGGGCGACGCCGCGGTGTTGCTCGCCGAACACGGCCGTCGACCCGAAGCCCAGCTTTGTCTGGACGAAGCCGCTACAGACCTCGATGAACTGGGCGCACTGTGGGACGTCCGGCGGATCGAGAACCGGGTGCGGGAATTCGGGCTCACGCGCGGCCAACCCGAACCGGCCCGGACGGCGGGCGGCTGGTCGGCCCTGTCCGCCTTGGAATCGCAGATCGCACAACTGGTGGCGGCAGGCCACTCGAACCCGGAGATCGCCAGGCGGCTGTCTCTGCCTCGCCGCACGGTGCAGGCGCACGTGACACGGATACTGGGCAAGCTGGGGCTGGCGGCGCGGATCGGGATTGCCGATCAGGCAAGCGATCTCAGCTTCATGTCGACGGCTCGGCTTCGGGAATCGAGTCCGCACAAGAGCGAATATCGGCACTAGAGCCGGCAGCCCGGAAACAGATATCCGGCTTGCCGCCCGCGTCGCGGGCGGCAAGCCGGATATTGTGTTTGGTCACCCCTTGGCCGGCTTTCGCCACCTCATCAGATGCAAATGTCGAGCTCCCCGAGCATGCGTGCGACATGGCCGCGCGGACGGACATTGTAGTGCGCCTTGCTGATCATTCCTTCGGTGTCGACCACGAAAGTCGATCGGATCACCGAGAGAACCGTCCGGCCGTACACCTTTCGGGCACCATAGGTACCCCACTCGGTGAGGACGGTCTTCGCCGGATCCCCCAGGAGCGGGAAGTTGAGGCCTTCGTGCTCCGCGAATGCCGCGAGCTGCCATGGCTCATCCGGTGACACGCCCAACACGGCGTAGTCGGCGCGCTTCAGCTTGTTGAGGCAATCACGGAAGTCACGCGCCTGCAACGTGCATCCCGGAGTACTGGCGGCGGGATAGAAATAGAGGATCACGTTCTTGCCCCGGAAATCGGCAAGCCGAACGATCTGATCCGTACTGTCGGGCAGGGAGAAGTCAGGAGCCGGCTCACCGGGCGTCAATCGCCGTGACGGCGCCAACACGCCCATCACGTTCGGTGATTTCTGCAGAAGGCCATCGGGCGGCGTTACGGTGAAGGTGTCCATGGCGCCAAGGGTAATCTTGTGGGCAGCCCTCAGCGATAGAGCCGGACCAGCTCTTCACCTACAGGCAACGAGGTTCTCCCCTCTGCCCCTTCGGACGCTACGAAGCCGACAGAGGCATTGCGGAGACACACTCGGCGCAGTATCCCCAGAAGATCACCTCGGACCGGCTGATCACATAACCGGCGGTGTCCGGCGGACTCACGCAGCGTGTGTCGCCGACGAGGTAATCGATGTCCTGGGTGCAACCACAGCGCCGGCACACCACGTGGTGGTGCTCATCGCCTGTTCTCGTCTCGAACTGCGCCGGGTGCCCCGCGTTCTCGATCCGGCGGATGAGCCCGGCTCGTTCGCACGCACCGAGCACGTCGTAGACAGCCTGGACGGAAACCGAGCCCAGCCGAAGCCGTACCGCCTTGATGATCTGGTCCGCGGTGGCGTGCGGATTCTCGTCCACCCACTCCAGGACGGCAAGCCTTGGCGCCGTTACCCGGAGGCCGGCGGTTTTCAGGCGCGCCCTGTTGGCGACTTCGAAATCCGGCATCAATCCATTATGCCAGAGCATTCTGGAATGAGTCAAGTAAATCTCGCGAGTCAGCCTTCCGCAGGAGTAAGTTCGGCCGGCTGTGCCCCCTCCGCGATCTGCTCGGCGAGCAACCGGCCGAGCAAGGGCCCGATAAGGACACTGCATTGGGCGAATGGCTCGTAGTAGCCGGGAAGCTCCGGATCCGCCCCCGTCACCGGCAAACCGCTCGTCCGGACGCTGCGAGAACCGACCTTTACCTCCGTGGCGGCCCACCCGGGAATCCGGGGCACCACCTCACGAACCCGTCGGAGTACCTCGACTTCACTCTCGGCGACCGAGAATCCGTTGTTGACCAACTGATCCGCCACATCGGAGCGAGCGAGCACCACGCCCGGCGCGGAGGGCCGCAAGCTGAGCCGGTCGGTGTGGACGGTCCAGAACAGGTCGAATCCCGGCGTGGCGACCGAAACCAGCAGCGCACGCACCTTGACGGACGGAATACGCCGCGGCGCCAGCTCCCCCGCGCCCGGGCCCATCGCGTTCACCACCACGTCCCCGGACAAGGATCCCCCCGACGCCAGCCGCGCCACCCAGCCGGACGAGACCATGTCGAAGCCGATCACGGCGTCCCCGGCGATGACCTCCGCCCCCAGTTCGACGGCGCGACGCACCAATGCCTGAGCGCACACACCGACATCGAACAACGGTTCCCTTGACGCATAAGCTATTTCCGAAACGGATGGCGGAATCCACAGCGCCGACCTCGTCATGGCAAGCGCCTCGTCCCGGGTCATCTGCCATACGGCCTCCCCCTGACGACGAAGGGGATCAACGCGCTTGGCAAGAGTTCCGTCGAGCCGCCACAACAGAGCCGAAGTGAACCGGAACCAGCCCTCGCCGGCGATTCGAGGTGACAACGCGACGTGTTCCCGCATCGCGCGGCGTACCAAGTCCAGCTGGCCATCGGTCTCGTCCGTCAGATAACTGAGACCGCCGAATCCGGCACTGACGCGTTCGGCTTCACAAGCACCACCGCGGACAAGTGTTACGGGTATCTTCGCCCGGGCGAGGTGGTAGGCGGTCGCCGCCGCGAGGATTCCCGGCCCCGCGACCACCACTCGAACGTCCACGGCCACGCCTCCCGAAGAAGTCATCTCCGCGCCGAATGATACGTGGCGAAACAGTCCTATCGGCAGGCCATTCGCGACCACGCGCGTCCGACCTGCTGTTCCGGTCGGCCGACCGGGGAAACTCTGTGGTTCGACCGCAGGATGGTACTCCGATCAGGCCGGCGATTTCTGGGCACAGTCCGGGCATTCCCCCCACAGCACGACCTCTGCCTCGTCGATCAGGAAGCCCGCCGCGTCCGAAGGGATGAGGCAGGGAGCACGCCCCATTCCGCAGTCGATATCGGTGGTGCGGCCGCACGTGCGGCAGACCAGATGGTGATGATTGTCCTTGACCCGGGTCTCGAACTGAGCCGGATGGCCGGCGTTCTCGATCCGGCGGACCAGTGATTTTTCGATACAGACATTCAGTACGTCGTAAACCGCCTGCACCGAAACCCGCCCCAGCATCGATCGCGCTCCGACGATGACCTCGTCGGCGGTGGCATGGGGGTGCTCGCGCAACCAGGAAAGCACGGCGACGCGCGGCGCGGTGATCCGCAGTCCGGCCGACCGCAACCGGTCTCGGGACATCTCGTCGATCATGGCTGCCTCATTTGTTCAGCATCGTCCTACTGCGTTCCATCAAGGGTGAATGAAAAAGTGGAACGAGTCAAGTCTTTCGCGCTTGCAAATTTATGCCCCCCTATTCGAAGCAAAGGTCAAGAAATCCGATATCGAAAAGGGCTTTTGTCAGGCAGATCTGCCCGAAGGTACCGAGTAGCCGAGGTTCACTGGAACCTTTCCAAAAAAGTAGTCTGGAAGAGTTCCAATCAGTGGGCTCAGCTGATAGCGTCGAAGCAAGCCGAAACGGCCAGGAGGCCCAGCCCCGGCGGAACCGAATTTCTCACCGCACGCGGACGGCGCACCTCGCCCGCTGCAGGCCCCAGCTTCACTCGCGAAGCGGCGTCGACACGCCGCCATAAGAACGTGCCTTCATAGGAGATTTCGATGCATCACATCAAGGTTGCGTTGCACGCACCGGATCAGCTGAGCATCACCGGACTGTCCTACTACCTCGACCACTGCCCGGAGCTCGTCGCCACCACGTGGACGGAGGAGGGCACCGCGGCGGACGTCGGGCTCATGGCCGTGGAGCGGTCGGTGGGCCACACCGCGTTCGCCAGGCTCAGGGCGGGCAACCGGATGCCGGTCGTGCTAGTGGCCGACGAACTGCCGGACGTCGAGATTCGCGCCGCCGCGCGCTACGGCGTCGTGCGCATCCTGCCCCGCACGGCATTGAAGCGGGACGAACTGGTCGACAGTGTGCTCTCCGCCGCCACAGGGATCCCCCAGCAGATTTCGCACACCGGAATCGAGGCGTCCGGGGCCACGCCGGCATCCCTGCCGGCTCGCGGCCCATCCTTGCAGCCGCGGGAAGCCGACGTGCTCAAGCTGCTCGCGGACGGATTGGAAACGCAGGAGATCGCCACGCAGCTGTGCTATTCCGAGCGGACGGTCAAGAACATCATCTCGAAGGTGATGCACCGCCTCGAGCTCCGCGGCAGGACGCAGGCCGTCGCGTACGCGGTGCGAGCCGGCGCGATCTGACCAAGCGCTCGGATGGCCGCGAGTGTGGCGTGCGGTCGTTGTCCGTGAATGGCACATTGAGGGCCTTTAAGGCCCTCAATGTGCCATTCACGGACTTCCCTCACTGACCCATCCGCCCCGGCGGCAACAGACACCCCACCTGCCACGCCACCGACCGGAGCGAGACGGGGCGAGGCCGCCGAACCGCCATCAGGCGGCGATCCTCGGTATGAGATTCTCCGTGAACCGCCACAGCATCGCGGAATCCTGGGTATGGAAGGCTCCGCCGGTGCAAAAGGTATCGAGATTGCCCTGCAGCGCGATCAATCGCCGGTAGAAGCCTCCCGCGATGTCCGCGGTGGTGACCGTCAGTTCGAACGGGCTGTGGTGGCTGTACGCCTCGAACTTCGGCGTGGAGACCGGGAAAGTGCCCGCGGCCCCATCTGGATGCCGGTGTCGTCCGGTATTCCGGCTACCCGGACGACTCCCGGGGAGTAATAGCCCGGCCGGAAGCGGCGAACAGCGATTGTTCCTCGTGACTCAGGTCGAACGCCGACAGGTTGCCCACCAGTGGTGGCGCGGTGATCACCAACTTCTTCGCGTGGACGACACACGGCCCGTCCGGCGTGGTCACCTCGAGCACGACGCCGCCGCCGTGTTCGCCACCCGTCAATGCAGGCCGGCCGCGGAATCGCTCGCCGGACAGAACGAGGCCGCCGCAGGGACTCCCCACGGCGGCCGCCCGGCCGAGCCGGGACGCGTCACTCCGGTCGGCGCGTCCCGGCCTCGCCACCAGCCGTTTCCAGGAGCAGTACCCCCCGGGGCCGTGGTCCGACCGCGACGCCCGCCGTCACGTCCATTCCTTCATCACGTACTCCACCAGGTGAAGCAACGTAGCGCGCACTGACTCCCGATCCCGCGCATCACAGCCGATGATCGGGATCGACGGCGGCAGTGACATCGCGGATCGCACGTCGGCCAGCTCGTGGTAGAGGATGCCGTCGAAGAGATTCACCCCCACCACATAGGGAAGCTTGCGGTTCTCGAAGAAATCGATCGAACCGAAAGCATCGGAAAGCCGCCGGGTGTCGGCGAGCACGACGGCACCGATCGCGCCGTAGACGAGCCGGTCCCAGGTGAACCAGAATCGTTCCTGTCCTGGTGTGCCGAACAGGTACAGCACCAGGTCGTCGGCGAGATTCACCCGGCCGAAGTCCATGGCCACCGTGGTCGTGCTCTTGTTCGGGGTCTGGGCGACGTCGTCCAAGCCGGTGCCCGCTGCCGTCATGAGAGCCTCGGTCGTGAGCGGCTTGATGTCGGACACCGCGCCGACGAACGTGGTCTTGCCGACCGCGAAGCCACCCGCCACCACGATCTTCGACGAGGTCACGTGCAAGTCCCGGCGGGACTTCGCGGTGCTCGGCACCGCGGCCCCCGAATCGATCGGGGCCAATGTTTCTTGCATATTGTTCACAGCTCCGCCTTAGGCTTCAGACCGTTCGCCTCACCCCGAAGTGCAGCGCGCAGCTCCGGGGTCAGCACTTCGCCGACTCGGTCGACCAACCTCGCCATCTCGTAGGCGACCTGGCCGATGTCACAGTTGGGTTCCGCCAGCACGGCCATGCTCGAACCGTCGCTGATGGACATCAGGACCATGCTGCCTCCGTCCATTTCGACGATCGTTTCGTTCACGTTCCCCGCTTCGAAACAACGGGCCGCGCCCTCGGTGAGGCTGATCAGTCCACATGCGACCGCGGCGAGCTGGTCGGCACGCTCTTCCGGCAGTCCTTCGGACGCAGTCAGCAGCAAGCCGTCCGCCGAGACCGTGACTCCGTGCGCCACACCGGGAACCCGGTCGACGAAGTCGTTGATCAACCAGTCGAAGTCGGTGTCTTCGCCGGTCGTCTGTTTCATGTTCATGGTGAGCTTCAACCCTTTCGTTGTCGGTCAGATCTGCTCGACGCGCGCCGTGGCAAGGCCCCGGCGGAAATTTCCGATCCTCATGCGGACCTGTTCGGGATCCCGGGGCGCCCCCGGATCCACCGGCAGGGTCGTTCGCGCGCTGCCCGGCACGAGGTGCGCGCCTCGAACTCGCTGTGGCAACCCGGTTTCCGGAGCAATCTCCTCTTTGATCTGCGCCACATGGCGTGCCTGTTGCCAGCCATTGTCACTGAGCATCGTCCACTCCGAACTCTCCTTCGGTGTCAGCGACCCGTTCTTCGGCCGCTCGAACCTCCCATTGCCATCACCATTTTCGGTTTTGCCGCCACGAGCCGTCGAGCCACGCTGTTCACGGGCCACTGGCTTGCCGTTGGGCGAACTCCACGCGGGCTCCTCGATACGCATCCACGAAGGCAATGCCTCGCCTTCCTGCCGTTGCGGGAGCTGCGTGTCGGCCGGAGCCGCCACCTCGGAACCACCGCTAGGGCGCTGGAGGGTGAGCCCCGCACGGAAGGCTCTCAGCCGCCGGCGCACTGCTTCGGGTGCCGGGCGATCGAAGTCGGACTGGTCGTCGACGAACTCGTCACCGCCGATGCTGCCCGGCATCAAGAACTCGCCGCTGACACGTTGCGGAAGCCCGTTCTCGTCAAACCGCTCCGGCTTCAGCTGGCTCACGGTCTCGACGATCTTCCATTCGCTGTCGGCAGGAGAACTCCAGTCCTCCTTGCTCCTGCCCGAGCCACGCTGCAGTGTCCTGGCGAACCAGCCTGGCTTCGACTCGGTCGGGGGCGCCGTGTCGAGATCGTCCTCGTGGACATCGGCTCTCAGCACGACAGGCACCGGCGTGAAGAACGGGCTCTTGCGTTCTCCCGGCCGCGGCCGCGGTTGCAGCCCGGTGCGGCCGTTCCGGCGGGACGCGGGCGCGGAAGAAGCCAGCTGCCGTACGACCGGGCGTCGCGCTTCCGGTCCGGTCATGAGGTCCCGCGGCGGCGCCGATTCGGAACGATCCGGCTGTCCCACGGTCAGCCCCGCGGTCGCGCCGGGCACCCGCAGCGGAAGTGGCTGCGGCTCCTGCCCGTCCTCGTCGCGGATGTAGGACGCGGGCACGGTGACCATCGCGCGAACCCCGGTCACGCCGGTACCCGCATGGAGAGCCACTGCCAGCCCATGCCGGCCGGCGATCCGGCCCACCACGAACAGTCCGAGATTGCGCGCCCCGATCAAGTCCAGCGTCCCGACCCTGGTCAGCCGGGCATTGGCCTGTTCGGCGGTGGCGTCGGTCATGCCGATACCGAAGTCGAGAACCGACACCGAGAGACTTCCATCGGCGAGAATCCGGCAGTTGACCTCCACCTCGACGTCCGGGGGTGAAGATGTCGCCGCATTCTCCAGGAGCTCTGCGAGCAGCCGGACGAGGTCCTTGACGAGACCCGCCGTGATCTTCACCAGAGGTGGCTTCCCGAGATATACCCTCGCGTACTGATCGATCTCCGCGACCGCCGCCTGCAGAACTTCCAGCACGGTCGCCGGCTTGCGAGCACGGCTGCTGGCTTCCTCCCCGGAAAGCAGCACGAGGTTCTCGTTGATCCGCCGCATCCGCGTGGCCAGGTGGTCGAGCTTGAACAGGTTCTCCAGATCTGTTCGGGCGACCTCGCCCCGCTCCCACTGCTCGAGGATGCCGAGCTGTTTGCCGATCAGGGTCTGGCACCGGCGCGAGAGACTGACCAGGACACCGATGTTGGCCTTGCGCACGGTGCGCTCGTTCTCGATCAGCTGGAAGGCATGCTCACGCACCAGCTCGAGAAGGCCTCCCACTTGCCTGAGCTCGTCGCCGTCGGACGTGCGGATCAACTCCGCCGCCGTCTGGTCCTCCGCGTCGACGAAGCCCGACCCGAACTCGTTGTCCAGCAGGTCGACCACGGCATCACGCAGCGACCGCACCGACCTGACGATGCCTCTGATGAAGACGAACGACAGCGACACCGAAACGACCAGCAGCACCGCTGCGGTCACGCCGTTGCGATCGCGCGTGACTTCGTCGGACAAGTTCTGCGCTCGCTGGGCGAAGAGGAGAGTCAGTGCGAACGAGACGCACAGCAGGACAAGTCCTGCTGTGAGTTTGACGGCCAAACCCATCCCGCGCCGGACCGGACGGCGCCGCGCTTTCCCGAATAGGATCTGGAGCCTTTTCATGCCGGCAGCTTTCGGAGGCCCTCGCGCACACGGCGGAGGAGATCCAGGGTCGGCCGGCCGTTTTCCCCCGTCGGCAGTGAACGGTGCACGGTCAGGATCCCGAGTACGATCGCCTCGTTGATGAGGACCTGGGTGTCGTCCACGGAGGTTGCGAGCTGAGCTGAGACCTCGGCCACCGACTGCGGTAGATAGCACAGCGCGCGGATCTTCCGATGTGCGGCGGAAAGTGACCGGAGCTTCGCTTCTTCGGTGATCCTGACCGAGGAAATCAACGTCTCCAGCTGAAGTTCGACCGGTTTCGGCTCCGGTTTGGGCTTCGCGTCGGTGCGTGCGGGCGACTGGACGTAGGGGCGGACGAGGGCGAGCTCCGCGTCGGCGGTCCCGGCGGGCGCCGGCTCGCACACGACCTCGTCCTCATCGGACTCCGGAATGATCCGGCAGGCCAGGCGCTGCCCGTCCGCGACCCGGTCCGGATCGTTCAGCACGATGACAAAAGGACGCCTGCCCTTGCCGGAAGCCGCATGCTCACCGTCTCGCGAGTGGCTCGCAACGCCGCTACCGGCGCCGACGAGCCGCCCCTCGGCGTCCTCGAACTGCGAGCGGTCCATGAAGTCGTGTCCGGCCCACGCTCCATAGCTGTCCCAGCCCCCGTAAGCGGGGCGCTGGGGCGTGGGAGGCTCGTCAGCGGGCGAGGGTGGTGGGGGCAAGTTCATGACCGCTCCGGTGCGCTCGGGCCCAGTGGTATTCGTTGAGCTTTCGCCGAAACGGCGGCAGGGTGGTCATCGCGCACTCGCATGCACCTGCTTCGCGTCGAGCTGGACGGTTTGTCCACAGTGGTCACGAGAGCGCCGGCGGCGGCGCTCTCTCTGCTGATCAGGTATCCCGCAGCGCCACCGACCAGCAGCCCGACGGCCAGCGCGGTGGCCACCGCCTGCCGCCGGGAACGGAGCTTCCGGTGGCATTCACACATGCTGCCGCGCAGGGCCGGAAGTTCGACCACGTCCGCGACATCCTCATCCTCCCGGCGCCCCCGGACCCCTTGCCACAGCACCAGCTCCTTCGACGGAACAGGGCGCACTTCGTCATGCGCACCCCTCCCGTCCTCGATGACCACGGGTTCGATCACCGACAGCTCGGGCGCGGGGTCCACGTCGTACCGGTTGCCCATGCGCAAGTCCTCACCAGAGTCGAAGTCTCGTGAAGCGACGGATTCACCGTCCGGACAACAGCCTGCACGACAGCCGCGGTGCCGACCAAGCGCTGTGCACGAATGTGAAATGAGCTGTGCATCGTAGTACTCAACAGGGCGTACGCCCTTGCTCACGGCGGGCGGGGGCGGCTTCACTGAGGACACTGGTCAGCGGGCTCACAGACGCAGGCCGTGCTGCGGTTTGCTCACTCCGGCACCTCGCCGTTGCCAGCGACCACCGCACCACACGCACTGCTCTCGAACCTTTGACAGGAAAGCTTCCGCTATCCCCCAAGAGAAAGTCAGACGATGTGCTCACCCAGACAGGTGCGCCTGCTTTCGTGCGCAATGCGGTCCTTCTCGCTCGTGGCGTTATCGGTCGTCTTCGGGATCATGCTCGCTCCCCTCGCGCAGGCGAGCCCGGTGGACACATCGCAGCCTTCCGGGCCGGTCACCGACGCCGATCGTGATCTCCTGACCAAGGTCCGCCAGGCCGGCCTCTGGGAGGGGCCGATCAGCGCACAGATCGCCATGAAGACGCAGAACCCCAAGGTCCGCGCGGTCGCCTCGCAGCTCGCTGTGGAGCATCACAAACTCGACGACGCGACCCTGGCCGCCGCAGCGAAGCTGAGCGTCGGCCTGCCCGACGCGCCGACCCCGCAGCAACAGGGCTGGATGTCGCAGATTCTGGCGATGCCGCCGGAACAGGCCGACAAGCTCTACGTGAACATCACCCGCGCAGCACACGGGACCGTGTTCACGATCGTTGCGGCGGACCGGGCAGCGACCCAGAACGACGTCATCCGCGCCTTCGCCCAGACGGGCATCGACTACGTGATGCGACACATGGGGCTGCTCGAAAGCACCGGACTCTGCGACTCCACTTCACTCGTCGTTCCAGCGAACGGACCGACCAGCGCGACCGCGATCGCGCCCAGCACACCCAACACCGGTTCCGTTCTCACGGGGATCGCCATGGCCGGCCTCGCCGCTCTCGTCACGGTGTACCTGGTCAAGCTCCTCGGCCGGGGAAATCCCCGGTCGGAGGAGCCGAGCAGCCCCCCGGCCATTCAGGCTCGCGCCAGCCTGGCCCGGCACCAGGAGCTCACATGAGTCTTGACGTGATCATGCTGACCCAAGCACCGATGATCGTCACCGACGCCCACGACTCGGGTGTTCGTGCCCTCGCGGCCTTCTCCGCGCGACTGGCCTACGTCTCGATGTCCTTGACGCTCTGCTGGGGGGTTCTCACGGCGACCGGCTGGGTCCGGCGGGTGACGGGACACCAGGCCCTGCGCAGCGGGCACATGATGCTCGCCTCCTTCACCCTGGCCACCGGGCTGGTGCACGCGGCCGCATTTCAGCTGCTCGACAACCAGGTACTCACGCCGCTGCAGTCGCTGGTGCCGTTCTTCGCCGGTGGCATGCTCCGGTGGGGACTCGGGGTGATCAGCCTGGAATTGATGACGGCCATCGCGATAACCGCGGGAATGAATCGGTTCTTTCGTTACCGAAACTGGTTACGGTTCCACCAGCTGGCCTATGCCGCGGTGGCTGCCGGCGGCATCCACGCCTGGCTCGGAGCGATGGCCAACGGTGACTTCGCCCCGCTCTGGCTCGGCGCGATCACTGCCATAGCGCCCGCCGTGACGCTGACCGTACTCCGCTTCGTGCCTCCCCATCTGTTCGTCAATGTCGGCCTGCTCGACGGCAACACCGTCGAGCCCAAGACGAAGATCGACAAACGGGCACCGATGGAACTGAGTGTGGACAACATGCGCTGCCACCGGTTCGGGTTCTGCCAATCGGAAGCGCCATCTGTGTTCAAGCTGCTCGAAGACGGCCGTCTCCAGTACAAGCACCATCCGGAAGCCGAGTTCAACGCCGATATCCGCTCGGCCGCGCGTGCCTGCCCCATGCAGGCGATCCAGATACGCACCATAGCCGGCGCCGAGGAGCAGCTCAAATGAGTCAGCGCGAGCGAGTCGTCATCGTCGGAGCGGGACTTGCCGGATTGCGAGCTGCCGAACGGTTGCGCGAGCTGGATTTCGGTGGCGAAATCGTCATCGTCGGTTCCGAGAACTCCAGACCTTATCATCGGCCGGCCTTGTCGAAACAGTTTCTTCAAGGTTCGCTTGGCGTGCGGGATCTGACCATCTCCACCTACGACGACGTCGGCGCCACCTGGCGGCTCGGCGTCACGGCCAGTCAACTGGATCCGCGCGAGCGCGTCGTCTATCTCGCCGACGGCGAGCCTCTCAGTTACGACGGCCTCGTGATCTCCACCGGTGTCGAGCCGCGCAGGCTCAATCCCGGACAAGGCGCCAACCGCAGGGTGATCGGGGTACGCCGGGTCGCGGACACGATCAATCTCCAGGACAGCATCGCCACGAACCGGGGGCCGGTCATCGTTCTCGGCACCGGTTTCACCGGGTGCGAGGTGGCTTCGACCCTGCGGACGATGAACCGGGACGTCATCATCCTCGGCCGGGGCCGCGGCCTGATGTCGAAGGCACTCGGGCCGGAGCTGGGCGACCGTCTCGCACGCGTGCACCGCGAACACGGCGTCCGCCTTGCCCTGGGTGTCGAAATCGACAACTGGCAGCCCGCGGGCGAACACGTCCGGGTCGAGCTGTCCACCGGGCGGGTCGTCCGCGCGGCAGCCATCGTCGTCGCGATCGGGAGCGTGCCGTCGACGAAGTGGCTGTCCGGCAGCGGGCTGCCCATCGACGAAGGTGTCGTGTGTGGACCGACGTGCCACGTCGAAGGATTCGAGGACATCGTTGCCGCCGGTGACGTGGCGCAGTGGCAGAACCTGCGGTTCGACGAGGTGCCCCGGCGGATCGAACACTGGATCAACGCGACGGAAATGGGCCGGGCGGCCGCGGACGGGCTCATGTTCGGGCGGCACGCGGCTCCGCCCTTCATGCCGCTCCCGCGGTTCTGGTCCGAGCAGCACGGACTGCGCATCCAGGGCGCGGGAATTCCTTCCCTCGGCACGGACCGGCTTGTCCTGTGGAGGTCTCGCACGGGTGACCAATCCGTGACGGGCTATCTGCGGGATGGACAACTGGTCGGCGTAGTGGGCCTGAACTGCCCGACCAGCTTCCTGCGCATCGCGGAAGAGGAACTGGTGCACCCCGATTACGCGCCCATGGACGCCGGCTCCGCGCTGCCACGGCTCACCACCGGTTCCGGCGTGCGCAACGAACAGGATCTGCGACGAGTCACCGGGTGATCGGTAAAGGCACGGACGAAGGAGTTGGCCATGGATAGCAAGAAAGTAGTCATCGCGGCTGTGGTCGGACTGGGGATCATGGCCGTCGCGGGCATCGCGCAGACACCTGGTCCCACAGCACCGCAGTCGGCACGCATAGTCCAGGCACCGGTACCGATGGGCGATCAGCCGCCCACCTCCACGACCAATAACACACCCGCGATCGTTCAAAACATGTCGAACCTCGCCAATCAGCAGAGCACGACCGGAGGGACAAGCGGCACTCCCGGTCTTCGGCTGAACTACGCCATGGTGGGTAACGTGCTGTATCTGTTCGCCACGAATCCGTCCGGCGTCACCGAAACCCTGGTGTGCGGTCAAGGCCAGCAGGACGCCAACCATCCGGTTACCTTGAACGGCTGGAAGCTGCAACCGGCGATGCCGGGCACAGCCGATCAATCCGCCGGCTCATCGAACGGTTTCGTCGCTCAGCCCGGCGGTGCCGCACAGATGACCTGCGCGATGTCGGACGCATCGCCACCCCCGACGAAGTGATCCACCCGGACAGGCCGTTGCGCCGGACCGTCGGCACGAAACAGGAGGAGGCGATTGGTATGACCGGGCGCGAACGGATCCGCGGAAGCTTGATCCTACGGAAGGAACCGAACGGGACGATGGCTGTCACGATTCTTACCTCGGAAAACATCAGTGAAGTACTCGACGATCGAGCGACCGTGGTGATCGACTTCCGGGCATCCTGGTGCGGTCCCTGCGAACTCTTCGAAGACGTATTCCAGGGGGTGGCGAACAAGCACGATGACGTCGTCTTCACCACGGTGGACGTCGAGACGGAGCCGGACCTGGCCGACGAATTCGGCATCGAAGCGGTGCCGACGCTGGTCATCATCCGCGACAAGAACCTGCTCTTCTCCCATACCGGCATGGTGTCCAATGTGGCCCTCGAGGATCTGCTCGTCCAGGTGCGGGCCGTCGATCTGAACGACGTCTGCTGAAGCCTACGGGCGAAACCTGCGGGTTTCCCGTGGCGTGCCACGAGGCTGCCGCGCTTAGGGTCGACGCAGAGCGTTCGCCCGTCCGGCCCCGCAGGGCGAGCAGGCAAGGAAGGAGGGAACGTGGATACCATTCACGTGATGATCAAGTCCTTCGACCCGATCACCTCAGCCGGATTGGTCAACTACCTCCAGCCGCACGCGGGAATCCAGATTCTCACCCGGACGGACCTCATCCCGGCAGTGGTGGTCCTGGCACTCGACCGGATCACCGCCGTCCGGTTGCACAAGCTCACCGGCGGACCCGAGGACGCAGTACCCATCAGACAAATTCCGGCCGTTCTCGTCGTGGACGAAGTGAATCACGAAGAACTGCTGATCGCGATCGACGCCGGAGTCGTGGGAGTGCTGCCACGGGCCGTCGTGACCGCGGACCGGTTGCAGCAGGCCGTCGTGGTCGCGGCGTCCGGTGGCGCGGTGATGCCCAACGGCCTGCTGGGTGGTCTCTTGAAGCACTTCGAACGGCTCAATCGGGAAGTACTGATCCCCAACGGGCTGAGTGGCCTCGGGTTCACGGTACGAGAGATCGAAGTGCTGCGCCTGATGGCGGACGGGCTCGACACCGCGGAGATCGCACACCGGATGGCCTATTCGGAGCGGACCATCAAGGGAATCGTGTCGTCCGCGGCGAAACGGCTCAACCTCCGCAACCGCACACATGCCGTCGCCTACGCCTGCCGGGCGGGGGTGATCTGACGTCAGGGCAGCACGACGAGCGAACTGCGCAGCTCACGCCGCCCGGAAATGCCGAGTTTCCGATACACCGACGACAGGTGGAACTCCACGGTCCGGACGGTGAGGACGAGCTTCTCGGCGATTTCCTTGTTGCTGTAACCATTCTTCGCAAGCTGGGCGATTTTGGCCTCCTGCTTGCTGAGCTTCCCTTCGGCCCCAGGGGCCCCCAGCCGTTCGAGCGCCGTCTCTATCTCCTGCTGACGCCGCCGCTGTCCTGCCCACTCCGCGTGCCGCGCTGCCAGTTCGAGTCTCTGACGCGCCATCGTCACCTGCCCGGCAGCGGCGAGCCATTGTCCGTTTTCGAAACAGGCTCGTCCCAGCTCCACCCGGGCGCCACCGAGCTCCAGCAGGTCGATCGCTTCCGCCACCAAGGCGGCGGGCGCGGCGAAGTTCACGATTCTCGCCTGGACGTAGAGCGCCCAGCCGACGTTCGCCGGGGCGCCCCATCGCAACGCGGCCGTCCACTCCTCGACCGCCAGTTCCTTGGCCCTCGCGATCTCACCCACCGCGGCCAGGGCGAGCGCGGCCTTGCTGCGCCATCTGAGCAGAGCCGGATTCCCCAGATGCACCGCGCTGAGGGCCGCGCCGCAAGCGAGGTAGTCCTCGATGGCGGCTTGGTAGCGCCCCTCGGCCATCAGCAGGTCTGCTCGCGATCCCCGTAACATCGGCGCCACGCGACCGGATTCGTCGATCATCCGATCCAGCTGGTAATCCTCGGTCAGTTTGATGACGGCGGGTGCGTCCTCGAGTTCGAGCAGCAGCTCGACGAGCCACGGCAGAGCAAGCCCTCGCACAGCCGGCGATACGTCGTCCCGCAGCAGGACACTCAGCGCACGACGGGCGCCTTCGAGATCGCCCTGGATGCGCGACCACTGCGCCCGGGAAAGCGTGAGCACCTCGTCGAGACCGGTCCGCCCGGAACTCGTGAGCCTGACCCAGTGGGCGTCGGCGGCAATGAGCTCGCCGGCGCAGACCAACGTGGTCATCGCACACCAGACGCACAGGGGTGAGGCCCGGCAGCTCTTGTCGCTCAATGCCTCCTCGGCGAGCTGCACCGCGGTCAGCCGCGATGCTCCATGTCCCAGCAGCACCATTGCCTGGCTCGCCGGGCAGTGGTGCCGCTCGTCGGCACGCCGTTCGTATCCGGAAAACCCGAAACCGGGGAGCGTCCCCTTGAGCTGGCGCAGCGGCCGCACGGCACTCCGGGAACCCGGGGCGGAGGTGCCGGTGGAGGTACCCTTTTCATCTCGCGCGGCGGCAACCATCGACACTTCAGCCCAGCGGAATCGACGATTGCAGGAGGCCGCTACGGCCGGCCACCCCCAGCTTCCGGTACACGCCGGACAGATGGAACTCGACCGTTCGCGGCGCGAGGTTGAGCTGCTCCGCGATTTCCCCGTTGGTCCAGCCCGCCCGCGCGAGCTCGGCGACCTTGCGTTCCTGCCGGGTCAGTGTCGGACGATGGTCCTGCGCGGCGAATAGTTTCGTCACCTCATCGGCCCGCCGCATCCAGGCTGGGCTGCCCAGCTGCTTGGCCGCATCCCAGGCCGACCGCAAGGCGGTTCGGGCCGCGGCGTACTGACGGCGGGCGACCAGGGCCACGCCCCGCTCATACTCCACCCGAACGAGTTCACCGACCGCGCCGCTGCGCCGAAGCAGGTCGGAGGCCTCGGCGAGCAGGCTCACATCGACCTTCTCACCTGAGACCGCGGCCAGGGCGTGCAACGCGGTACCCAGTGTCCGGTAAGTGCCCCATCGCCGTGCGAGCACAAGCTCCTCATGCGCGAGGGTCACCGCGAGGCTGTGCCGTTGCAGGGCGTGCGCCGCCACTGCCGCCTGTGCGCGCCAGGGGACCACGGCCGGGTTGGTGACACCCCAGCTCGCCAGTTCCCGGCCGCAGGCGAGCAGATCCTCGTCGGCGGCACGCGGGCGGCCCGCCGCGAGATACAGCGAGCCACGCGCGTACAGCAGCTCGGCCCGATCGGGCAGACCTTCGAGGGCGCCACCGGCATCGTGGCGCTCGATCAGTTCTTCGGCTTCCGCGACGTCTCCCAGCTGAACCAGCGCCGCCACTGTCCACGCCAGCGCCAACCCCGAGAACTGGCCGTCGACATCGCCTTCGATGACGTCGGTGAGCAGGGCGACGGCAGAACGGGGATCACCTATCAGTGACGCCAGCCTGCCGCGCAGGAGAGCCAGGGCGAGCCGCGCACGCTCGTGGCCTGCCCACCCTTCGACGAACGCTCGTTCCGTTTCCACCTGGGCCATACGGACCTCACCCGCGTACGCCAGCGCGCACACGGCGTACCAGAACGTACCGACTTCGGCTCGCCCCGGCGATGCCAAGGCCGAGCGTGCGAGGGCGATCACCTCCTGCCGATCAGCTCCCCGGTTGGCCAGCTGAACGGCCTGCATAGCGGCGACCCGCTGCTCAGGGATCTCATCCGGGCGGCCGTGTGTCGTGCACACCTTGTTCGCCCGCGGTCCACCGGCGACGTAGACCAAGCCGCCGAGCGCAGGGCCGACGACCCGCCTCGGCACGGCGACCGCGAACTCGATCGCACCGAGTGCGAGCTCGTCCGCTTCACCCCATCTGCCGAATTCCCCGAGTCCGCTACCCACCGAGCGCATCAGGTCGAGATGACCGAAAAGGTCCGGCTGCGTCGCGGTTTCCTGCTCCAAATCCACCGCGATCACCGCCCCGCTCTCGCTGTTTGAGCCACTACCCAAAACCCATCATAGGCCCGGGGACCTGGGGACCAAGCGGTCGATTCTGAATAAACCTCGCAACCACTCCGCAAGTGCGTACACGGGAATCTAGACAACGTCGTCTCCTCTGTCAAACACTCTGTGCTAAGTTCCGGGCACCCAGTGCGAACAACGGCCGGACGCCCGGCACGTTCCGCGTGGACGACGATCGGACACTCCGGCACGATGATCAACACGAACCGCCGGATCGCCTCCTACGTCACCCGGAGCTGCACCGCGCACCGGCTGCTGACCAGCGTGGACGGTGCGGGATGGACGGTCGGGCGGACGGATGTCGAGCCCTGCCGGTGCGGGCGGGATCAGCCCGCTCCGGCGCGAAGCGCGGCGCTACCCGCAGCGGGGACGCCGCAGCGGGCACCGATACCCACCTGCCGGAGAACCGGGGACGCGCGCACCTGACAGGAATTGCGCCCGGCGACGAATCCGGATGTCATCGGGAATGAGATCGGCTTGCTCCGCCGGCCCGACAACACGTCATCAGACCGTCGGCGGCAAGGCCGCGGAACCGTTTCCGGATGAGCGGCACGGTGACGCAGGGAAACGCATCGTAGGTGCCGAAGCAGGATTGCGCCGGGACCTGACCAGGGACCGCGATGTTCATTGCCCTGGCCGGCGTCACTCGCGGTAGCCGCGGAGGGCGTGATCACCGGCAGGGCCAGCGGCGACGAACACCTTCGGCCGGCCATCCCGCTCCCCTTTCCACGTCCGAGGTGCGAACGCTCAGATCACTCCGGCGCGCATGGCGTAGGCCACCGCGTGCGGCCGGTTACGCAAGTTCAGCCTGCTGGTCAGTGCGTAGATGACGTTCTTCACGGTGCGCTCGGAGTAGCAGAGCTGATCCGCGATCTCCGCGGTGTCGCACCCTTCCGACATCAGCCGCACCACCTCGACCTCGCGGGCGGTCAGCCCCGCCGAGCCGAGACCACGGGGGGCGAGCACGTCCCGCTGCAGCCGCCGCACGCTGTCGAGCAACTGCCCGAGCAGGTCAGGCGGCAGCAGCGCACGCCCAGGCGCGACCGACACAACGGTCTCGACCAAGCGATCCCCGGAAGTCTGAGTACGGGACAGAACGGCGACAACACGGCATTCGACGGCGGCCAGCACGTCGTTCTCCTTCAGCTCACCGGCCAGCAGCACCTTCGGCACCAGGCCCCAGGCGGGGTTGTCCCGCAGCTCCTCCACGACCGACGGCGTCATCCGGTCGATCTGGACGACCATCACGTCCTTCGTGGTCAGATCGTTGCGGTCGATCACGGTCACCTCGGACCGCGTTCGCAGGAAGCTCGTAAGCCCAGCCATCGTGATCGAGTCGGCCGCCTGCACCGCCACGCGCACCGGTTCCATGTGACCTCCTGCCCCTCTCAGCTCTACTGATGAGTGTGCGAAGACCGACTTCACGAACTCTCAACTCCCTGACCAGCGCCCATTGCCGCCGGTCACGGTCAGATCACGCCCGCACGCATGGCGTAAGCGACGGCGTGTGAGCGCGAGCTCAGGTCGAGCCGGGACATGAGTCCGTACAGGACGTTCTTCACCGTGCCCTCGGAGTACGTGAGACGCTTCGCGATCTCATCGGTGTGCAACCCCTCCGCGATCAGCTTGAGGACGTCGCACTCACGGGCTTGGAGTCCGGACAGGGTCAAGTCTTCCGGGGCAAGTACCTGCAGCCGCAGCTGAGTGAGCTGTTCGAGCAGGACACCCTGCAGCGTGGCCGGAATCAGCGCCGCGCCGCGGCTCACCGCTTGAACCGCGTGGACCAGCGCGGTGTCCTTGATCTCGGCGCGGCGCAGGATCGCAGCCACTCCGCACTCCACGGCCGCCAGCACGTCCTCGGGCCGGAAGTGGTCGGCGACGATCACGCAGCGTGGCGCCTCGGTACCCGCACGAGACTGGACCCGCCGCAGATACGCGAAGGCATCCGTCCCGGCGACCCCATCCACCACGAGGACGACGACCTCCGGTGGAGCCGCCTCCAGTTCGGCATCCACCCGCAAGCGCAGCTGCGGCGAACGGCCCAGCAAGACCATCACGCCCGCCTGACTGATCTCGTCGGACGCGTGC
>Ga0307507_10005372_pt1 | contig 21132 bp, 11 predicted proteins | sample 7_EM_MG_FD_207223 | JGI IMG/M metagenome (GOLD analysis project Ga0307507, IMG submission 207223) | Populus trichocarpa ectomycorrhiza microbial communities from riparian zone in the Pacific Northwest, United States - 7_EM | ecosystem: Host-associated > Plants > Roots > Unclassified | place... | reverse complement strand
AAAATCGCCATTGGCTCGCTTACTACTAGCGCCTTAGCAACCCCTTTATATCTTGCCAGTCTCTAACAGACTTCTTCTTCTCCTTAGCTTAGTATTCTTATATAGTAGCAATCTACAAGCTTTGGTTCAGAAGCATTTGTACAAGCCCGTCACAAAAATATCAAGCGGCGCTGCTATTCTTCTCCTTCCTTTCTCTAGCTTTGGATTCTCGTTTATAGACAATCCAATCGTATAGGCTTGCGCGACCCTCTTGCCGTGCTCGTGCCTTAATTGACCGAGTCACTAACATAGAGCGCGTTACCTGCTACATTGCCGTTTCTAGGGCAATTTGCCGCATTTCTAGGCAATCTGCTATATTCTGCCATATTCTGCTATACTCTGCCAGTACTACTTATAGAGCTAACCAATCAGGATTTTCTATCCCCAGGATGGAAAATCGCTATTGGCTTACTTACCACTAGCGCCTTAGCGACCCCTTATATCTTATTAGTTACCAACAGTCTTCTTCTCCTTCTTCTCCTTAGCTTAGTATTCTTATATAGTAGCAATCTATAAGCTTTAGTTTAGAAGCATTTATACAAGCCTATTATATTATACTAAGCTCTCCCTATATTACCTGGGAAGGCCTTAATAATATCCCACCCTAAAAGAAGACCTTTATCTGCAACAACGCGTTAACGCGTTATACTTAGATACTAAAAAACTTATACTACCACGTCTGGGAAAGCCTTAATAATATCCCACTTTTATAGGATAGACTGTACTTAACCTATACCCCAGAATTAAACCCAAATCATATAATTCTAATTAACCTTAGGAAGCCGATAATGGCACCTAAAGCGAGCTTATTTAAAAGACCTGCCTCTACCTAAGAGGAACACGAGATCCAGTTAGGATTAGAAATTAAAGATAATAATAACGTTATAGATATATATAAGCAGATTCGTATCCTTGCAGCCAATTAGAAGGTTAATTATCTTTAAGCCTAAAGTATATAAGAGACTCTAAAGGAGATCCTAGAAAGCCTTACTACCTTATAAAACAGCCCAGCCTCCCCTTTATAAAGCCTTAGTTAACCTATTTACTTAACTAAATGCGATATACTAGAGAGTATAGATATAATAATAAAGTAATTAAAGTCCGTTAAGCTCCCTAACCCTTAACTGCTATCTAATAGAATAGACCTAACCTTTAAGAATTAGAGGATTTAAGTATAAGGAAAGCTCTGTGTTAACTATAACCATTTCCCCTCTAATAAAGCTAAAATGCTCTATCTTTTTAGTCAAACTATTAGGGATACCTAGTAATACCTCTAGGCTAAGTTTAAGGATAAGTTACCTATTTGGTTTATATCTGTTAATAAGATAATATAGTATCTAGCTGCTATCTATGTTAATCTAAATAAAGTACAGGGTGCCTACTATAACTATAACCGCCTAATAATAAAATTAAACTAATCCTTTACCAAGTTTTAGACTTAGTTTTTACACCTAGTAGGCAAAGGCTAGGTTCCTGCTAAGAACTACTATTTAGACCTATATAATAAGCTAACAGTCCAACTATAAGAGAGGATTTTAGTAGCCTTAAATAACCTACTAACCTACCAAAGACTTGCAGCCTAATGTTTGTTACTAGATTTAGAACTAAAATAAATTAATGCTTGTTCTAACTAACTAAAGAAGTCCTATAGTAACTAAAACCTATCTGCTATGCTAATAGGAGCTAGCGTTAAAAGATAAACTATAACTGCCCTTATACTAAAAGCGGTTATAACTACCTACCTATAAGCCTTGTCTAAATTGCCACGTACTATACCCTTAGCTAATACTTGTCGTAATACCCTAATTGACCCTGCTATGGTTATATGCTTTAATTACGGAAAGGATAGTTACTTTACTATGTCCTGCCTAGAGCTAAAGGATATAGGTAATATTAAGGAGATAAAGGAAGAAGAAATATCTAATAAGTTAGGAAAAGAAGAACCCTAGGGAAAGACTCCCCCCTAGGGTATCCTATTAATTTTAAAAAGATTAATCTTAGTTAGCTAATAGGTGGAAAACACTTTATAGTTCTATATATAGTATCTTAAAATGGATATAGAGTTAATATAACTGCCCTTGTTAACACTAAAGTAAATAGCTTTACCTTTATAAACACTGCTTATATAAATAATAATATTAAGTTCTTAAATGTAAATACTACCTAACCAGAGAAGCCTATTTAGGTAAAAGGCTATAATGGCTAAGCTAGTAAGCCAGTAACCTATATCTTAAAGCTATACATCGCTATTAATAGACGACGCCAGTTTGGCATCCCCTTTTATATCCTAGACTTAGGTTCCTATAACATAATCCTTAGCTAAAAATGGATGTCCTACTTTAATATTTAGCTAAACATTTGGTAAAGATAATTTGTCTGGCTGGAGAATAGACCAAAGTTACCCTCCTTTATTAGAGAAATCCGTACTAACCGCAAGATATTAGCCGTAAAGGCTAACCCTACCTACTAGTAGGATGTTAGAGACCGCAACTTAGCCTTTACTTAAGAAGATGCCTACCACAAGGCCAGTAAGAACTCTATACTAATAAGGATACTCCCCTAAAGAACTGCAGTTAAGGAGGACTCTACTTATAGAAGTAGAACGGATAGTGATATAGACAACTTCCAAATTATAGAGATATGGCTAATAGGGAAAAGGATATACTAATAGGATATAGAGGATAACCTTTAAAAGATATAATAAGAGCTAAAAGGAGTAAAGACAACGCTAATATACTAAAGGCCCCTAAGGCTGCGGACACTCTTACTATTACACAACCCCCCTATAGTAGACATTGTGGCAATTAGCACTATAGGTTTCTACTTTAATATATATTAGAAGGATAATAAGGTCTTTATAACTAGCTTATATAAAATTAACCAGATCATTAATAAGAAGAAAAAAGGGCTAGTAGAGGAAACTAATAAGGAGCTAGTTAAGCGCCTCCTCCCTATATACCTCTTAGACTATAAAGATACGTTCTTAAAAGCAGCCTTAGATATACTGCCCCCCTACTAAACCTATAATTATAAGATTTAATTAAAGGCCAATAACTCTCTAGGCTATAGCCCCCTTTACTAGCAAACTATAGAGGAACTAAAAGCAACTAAGTAGTACTTAATTAATAACCTCTATAAGGGGTTTATTAAGCCAAGTTAGGCCCCTTTTACTTCCCCTATTCTATTTATAAAGAAACCTAATAAAGGCCTCCGCTTCTATATTAACTATTAGAAACTAAACGCTATTACTTAAAAAGATTATTACCCCCTCCCCCTAATTAACGAGACCCTTATATATCTAAGCTAAGCTAAAATCTTTACTAAGCTTAATGTCTGCTAAGCTTTCTACTAAATTAGGATAGACCCTATATTAGAGGATCTAATAATATTCTATACCCGCTACAGTTCTTATAAATATAAAGTTCTTCCTTTTAGACTAACAAATAGGCCAGCCACGTACCAATAGTATATAAATAATGTTCTTTTTAACTACCTTAATAAATTCTGCATAGTATACCTAGACGATATTCTTATATACTTAAATAATAAACTTAAGCACTAAGTTTATGTTAAAAAGGTCCTAGAGAGGCTATAGAATACAGGCCTATAAGTTAATATTAAGAAATATAAATTTAGAGTAAAACAAATAAAGTACCTTAGGTTCATTATTAGTATAGAAGGGATTAAAGTTAACCCTAAAAAGGTTAAGGTAATACGTAACTAGAAACCCCTTTATACTATAAAAGGCATCTAGTCCTTCCTCAGCTTCTGTAACTTCTACTATTAGTTTATCTATAACTATAGGGTTGTGGCTAAGCCTCTTATATAACTAACGAAGAATAACACGCCTTTTATTTTTAATAATAATTATATAAAAGCTTTTAAGGAGTTAAAAGCCCAACTTACCTCCTCCCTAATTCTCTATTACTATAACCTAGACCTTAAATTAATGCTAGAAACGGACGCCTCTAATAGAGTAGTAGTAGAAGTTCTCTTATAGTTATACCTAGATAGCAAGTGGTACCCTATTATGTTTTTCTTAAAAATAATGGCCCTAGCTAAGTATAACTATAAGGTATATAATAAGGAAATGCTAGCTATTATATAATTATTGTCCTAGTGGCGTGTAGAGCTTAGAAGCACAAACTCTTAGATTAAAGTCTATACTAATTATAAAGCCCTTAAGTATTTTATAACAATAAAGCAGCTTACTAGTTAACAGGCTAGGTAGGCTAAAATACTCTCCTAATTCTTCTTTATAATTATATACCACCCTAATAGGCAAAATTCTAAAGCTAATACCCTTACCCAGAAAGAATAGAACGTGGAGTAATAGGATAAGCTAAAAGCTTAGCACTAGATATATACCCTCCTCTATCCCAAATAGCTTAACTTATATATCCTTAAGGAACTAAGCTCTAAATAGAATAAGCTAGCGCCTATAAAAGGAAAGATCCTAGATAAACTAATAGGACTAATTAACTATATCCTAATTGCAAACCACACAGCTAAATCCCTAAAAGCCCTCTATAACTAAGCTATAAAAGATAACCCTAATTTAGAAATGGAAGACGGACTGCTCTTATATTAAGAACAGCTTATAGTTCTAGATATTAACAACCTATAAATAGAGCTAATCCGTAAAGCCTACTATTAAATCTCTATGGCGTACCCTAGTTAAAATAAGACCTATTAACTACTAGCGCCTTACTACTACTAGTAAGGACTCCTGTCCAATATAGAATAATTTATTAGGAATTGTTATGCTTATAAACGGGTAGGTACCCCTAGAGATTAAATCCTTAAATAGTTATAACCACTGCCAGTTCCTAAATACCTATAGCAGTATATTATAATGGACTTTAAATTATTCCTAAAGGATAAATATAGCTATAATATAGCCTTTATAGTAGTTAACCAACTAAGTAAATAAGCTATTTCCCTTCCCTACTTTAAGACTACAACTATAAAAGATATGGCCCGTATATATATTAATAACATTTACCAGATCCATGGCGCTCCTAAGTTAATTATCTCTAACTATAGACCCTAATTTATATTAGACTTCTGGGATAAATTCTACTATATCCTTAGGATTAAGATTAAGCTCTCTACTATATTCTACCCTTAGACTAATAGCTAAACCAAGATTATAAACTAATACCTTAACTAGCAACTTCGCCCCTTTATTAATTACTACTAGGACAACTAGTTGGAACTACTACCTATAATAAACTACGCATAGCTTACGCTCCCTTATAATAGTATAGGAATATTACTATTTAAGTTACTCTATAGATACAAGCCATAAACATCCTTTAATTGGGATAGACCTATAGGACCTATAATAGCCCGCGAACGCCTTAGCTATAAAGAGGCCCAGATATTCGCAAAAAAAATATATAGAGCCTAAAAGACTGCCTAAGCAATTATAAAAAAGGCATAAAAGAAGAAAGAGGCTAATATAAACTAATATTATTATAAGGCAGACTTCTATATAGGAGATAAGGTATAGGTATTAATAAAGAACTAGAAGACCTAGAGGCCGAGCTATAAGCTAGACCACTAAATAGCTGGCCCCTACAAGATCCCTAAGAAGGTAGGGTACTTTTTTAAGGTTAAGCTGCCAGAGTTAATAAAGATCCACCCTATCTTCTCCCTAAACTAACTATAGAAGGCCACGGACGACCCATTACCTAAATAGTATAACAACCCCCCACCACCAATTTAGATTGCAAAGGACAAGGAATAGAAAGTTAAAGAGATCTTAGCAGTTAAGAAGGACCGTAGTACCTTAAAATACTATATAAGCTAGGTAGGTTATAACAAAGATCTAAAATGGTACCCCATATTCAATTTTAAGTACTCTCCCTATAAGCTATAAGATTTCCACCTAGCCTACCTAGACCTCCCTAGACCACTACGTAAATTAGACAGCTAGATTAAATGTTAGAAAGAGGGGCTAGATAGCTATAATAATCTAAACAACAATAAAGAACTTAGACAAAGCCTAAGGGCAGGCTTTTTTAGGAAGGAGGGGTAATATAACGGTGCTAGAGCGCGTTACCTGCTACATTGCCGTTTCTAGGGCAATTTGCTGCATTTCTAGGCAATCTGCCACATTCTGCCACATTCTGCCATACTCTGCCAGTACTACTCATAGAGCTAACTAATTAGGATTTTCTATCCCTAGGATGGAAAATCGCTATTAGCTCGCTTACCACTAGCGCCTTGGCAACCCCTTATATCTTATTAGTTACTAACAATCTTCTTCTCCTTCTTCTCCTTAGCTTAGTATTCTTATATAGTAGCAATCTATAAGCTTTAGTTCAGAAGCATTTATATAAGCCTATTATACCTTATCTTCTACTTAAAATTCTACTTTATAATAGTATTAATTTATATTAGCCTCTTTCTTCTCTTATACCCTTTTTATAATTAATTAAGTAGTCTCCTAGGCTCTGTATATTCTCTTTATAAATATCTAGGCCTCTCTATAGCTAAGGCGTTTATGGACTATTATAGGTCCTATAGGTCTATCCTAATTAAAAGATATTTATGGCTTATATCTATAAAGTAACTTAAATAGTGACATTCCTATACTATTATAAGGAAGCGTAAGCTGTTTATAGTTTATTATAGGCAGTAGTTCTAACCAGTCGTCTTAGTAATAGTTAATAAAGGGGCAAAGCCGCTGGTTAAGGTACTAATTTATAATCTTGGTTTAGCCGTTAGTCTAAGGGTAAAATATAGTAGAGAGCTTAATCTAAATTCTAAGGATATAGCAGAATTTGTCCTAGAAGTCTAATCTAAATTAGGGTCTATAGTTAGAGATAATTAACTTGAAAGCGCCATATTGTATATATGGGCCATATCCTTTACAGTTATAGTCTTAAAGTAAGGGAGTGAGATGGCTTGCTTATTTAGTTGGTTAACTACTATAAAGGCTATATTATAGCCATATCTGTCCTTTAGAAATAATTTAAAGTTTATTATAATATATTACTAAGAGTGTTTGGGAACTGGTAGTAGTTATAACTATCTAGGAGTTTAATCCCTAGGGGTATCTATATATTTATAAGTATAATAGTTTCTAATAAATCGTTCTATATTAGATAGAAGTCCTTACTAATAGTAATAAGGCGCTAGTAGTTAGTGGGTCTTATCTTAGCTAGGGTATACCATAGAGACTTAATAGTGGGCTTTACAGATTAGCTCTATTTATAGGTTATTAATATCTAGAACTATAAGCTGTTTTTAATATAAAAGCAGTCTATCTTCTATTTCTAAATTAGGGTTACTTTCTATAGCTTAGTTGTGGAGGGCTTTTAGGGATTTAGCTATACGGTTTATAATTAGAATATAATTAATTAGTCCTATTAGTTTATCTAAGATCTCTTCTTCTAAGGGTGCCAGCTTATTTTATTTAGAGCTTAGTTTCTTAAAAATATATAGGTTAAGCTATTTGGGATAGAGGAGGGTATATATTTGGTGCTAAGCCTTTAGCTTATTTTATAGCTTTATATCTTATTCTCTCCGGGCTAGAATATTAGCCTTAGAATTTTATCTACTAGGGTAATATATAATTATAAAGAAGAATTAGGAGAGTATTTTAGCCTACCGGGACTATTAACTAGTAAGCTACTTTATTATTATAAAATACTTAAGGGCTTTATAATTAGTATATACTTTAATCTATAAGTCTATGCTTTTAAGCTCTGCGCGCTACTAGAATAATAATTATATAATAGCTAGCATTTCCTTATTATATACTTCGTAGTTATAGTTAGCTAGGGCCATTATCTTTTTAAAAAAAATAATAGGGTACTACTTGCTATCTAGGTGTAGCTGTAAGAGAACCTCCGCTACTACTTTATTAGATACGTCCGTTTCTAGCATTAATTCTAGGTTTGGGTTATAATAACAGAGAATTAGGGAGGAGATAAGTTGGTTCTTTAACTTCTTAAAGGCTTTTATATAGTTATTATTTTTTTTTAAAAAAGGCGTATTGTTCCTAGTTGCCCTTAATAGCGTTATTATAGCTGCTTTTAGTAGTATCTTATTGTCTATATACTGTAACTGTGGTAGTAAATATATAATAAAGCCTTAGAGTAAATACTCCAATAGGCTTATTAATAGGCTAGGTATATAGATAAACAAAATAATAAAGTCTAACTAGTATAGTATATACCTAATAGATTAACTCTAATTATATTCTAAGATTTACTATAAAGAGAGAACTATCTATGGCAGGGACAAAGGGTCTTTAAATATATAACTATATGTCTAGAAAATCCCTTTATACGTAATATATATGCTATCTATATTAAATATAGGGCTTAGCGCCGTTTAATATATTTATCGCGTTTAATACGTTTAACTATTATATAATTATTACTTACTACTTATTATATAGCTCTACTAATTCCATTCTGGACTGTACTTCGATTAACTAACTAGCTACTTTTAACTCCTCTCCTAGTAGTTATAATATTGTACTTAAAGGGTCCGTAATATATAGTTTATATATATAGCTTAATAGTATCTACTTCGCTATATATTATTACCGCTTATACTTACTCCGCAATAATAAGCTACTAAAGGTAGTATAGGCTATAATAGAGCTAGTAGAACGAGTCGTAGGCGAGTTATATAATATAATATATATTATACGCAGTATATATAAGGTACACCTATATATAATACGTATATTATATATAAAGAGATTTTTTAAAAGCATAGTTATATTTTTAAAGGACTATAGTCCCTACTTAGATAGTTTTCTCTCTATACTAAATCTCAGAATCAATCAGAGTTAATCTATTGGGCACCTACTCCACTAGTCAGAGCTTGTTGACTTTTGTTTACCTACATACCTAGCCCATTAACAAGTCCACTGTAGTATTTCCTACAAGGCTTCGTTACACTAGTAGATAGTGAAATCGCCGTTGTGCTCGCAAGCATCAATTTGTTGCAGCTGCATCACAAGTGCGTTACAGCAGTATTTTGGTCTCAGTTACTCTAACGTGAAGGCCAACCATCACATTTAGTGATCCCTTAACACAAACATTTGTGATTTAGAATGAAGCATCACGCTCCTTAATCTATGGTGATCTTACAGCGCCGAATACCGCCACCATATGGCACGTGTAGCGAACACAAGTCCTAGTGATACAAATAAACTCCGGGGTAATTCCTAACCATCTCAACACACAGTGCCTCTCCAATAGAAAACTGCGCGAAAAATCAGACTTGTGGTTGATCCTCCACCCCAATAATTTCCTCCAAGGAAAGCCTCTAGTGGAACGGGGAACCAGCCAAAGGGACTTCCTATATATGCTGGATCGACGCGTTTGTAAAATAGTCCATAAAAATAGTCGTTCCTGCGTGGATGGTCCGAGTACTTTTCGTCATCCATTTACTACTAAACCGGAAAGCGCCATATTCCTATCCCAGTTCCCACGCCCAATTCCTAAAGTCCCTTCAAATGCAAATGATCAAATGAAAATGCCCTTAATGAGGCCATGTTCTATAACGCCGTCACAATGTCTTGCCGCCGAATGCGTTGTGCTTACGAGTCTTTGAAGGTTCAACATAGGGGTTTATGGCCCGGAATAGTAGTTTGGAAGGCCTTGATACTGCATCGGTGACACTGTTTCTTCTTCCACCTGGCCTAAAGCAGTAGGTTCTGTATACCACTGCTCTGTGAGTGGACGACCTTGACCGGAAACATCGCTGCTCTGGCCATGCATAACGTAAGGGTTCCAGGTAGGAGGATAGCTGTAGTTCTGAATTGATTGTGTGACAATTGGAGCGGATAAAGGCCCCGATGAAGATTCGGGGGTGCTACTGGCATGCATTGGACCAGCGCTAGTTTCTATAGACGGCGAATAATTGTATGGTGAATTTCGTCCTCGGTAATCATGCTGAGTGCCGAGGTGTTGACTGGGGAATTGCTGTGGAAGTCCTTCGATGTTTCCGTAGGACATTGATCTTGTTGGCGGCACCCAGCCTTGGCCATCGTGGTGAGCACCGTAAGACATGTTGGAGGTGCTACTCATTGTCGCCGGAGTTTGTCCGCCAGACAGATTAGAATCACTACCGTAAGCAGATGGTGCTGTGGAATTAGAAGGCCTCCAATATCCAGTCGCTGAAGGTGGCTCCTCTGCACCAGAAGACTGGGGCAAGAAAGCTGAAGATGTCCATTGATTTTCCATTTGATGTGTGTAAGCAAAAGATGGATGTTGCGAAGCTACTGTGACCGTATCAATATAAGTCTGAACAGAAGATGGCATTTAAACCTACATCCATTTGTATGCGGGGTATGAGACGGGTCAACTTCAAGCTCAGATTGCATGCCAAACCTTGCGCTAGTGCTAGTGGACGACATGGTCCCGTATGGACGATATTCCTCGACGTGTTCGCTAGCAGATGTTACGGATGCACGAGGTGAAGGCGTGGAAACTGATGGTGCACCCACACCTGCATCCACTTTTGGTGTGGTTTGAGGTCGCTGGTCTGGAGGGTTCGTTTGCTCGACGGGATAGAAATTACACTCTTTCTTGAGTCGAATGCAATTTGAACAGCGTCGTTGTGGGTCATCTTGAGAAAGCAAACATCGAATCTTTCTCCTTCGGCAATGTCCTAAAGTCATCAGCTTCAAGAATTAGACAAGTTCGGTGAGGCGCATCCGCATTCGCAGCCGCCAGTGGAAATCTGCTCACCACACGCAACGGAAGTGCGATGGTATCCAAGCTTGTTGCGACGTTTATCTGCTGTTGGCGATAGCTCACCAGAATTCACAAGTGCAAGGTTGCGCATGTGAGGTGTTGACACTGATCGTCGAATCTCTGGTGCTTTTCCCTTGGAAGGTCCCCTCTTCTTACTTGACTGAGAATGATTCATGGGCGCATTCGTCTGACCAACTAGTGCATGATCTTGTCGTTCTACGAAGGTCAATGCAGGGACGGCATCTGATATGGGGACGCCGATTCCAGAAGGCAGACCCAAAGGGTCGTAGGACATTCCGTTGTTGAGATGGGGACGCAGAGGTGGTCGGTGATCAATTCTTAACGCTTTCTTCAAACGGCGCTCCACTCCTACAGCCATAGAAGAAGTCGTGTTATCGCACTGCTCGAATATCGAACCACGAGACCGGTCGGCGCATTGAGAGACGACCTGAAGCAGTCAGCCTCGAAGCACCAAAAGCGTGGGCCACCGAAATGGCCTCGATGGTGGTCAGTACTCACGCACGATGGTTTTCCAAAACGTTGGAGCCCGCACTAGATCTGTTCTTTAGTCGGGAGTTGCAGGCGGGGGCGGTTGCTGGCGATCAACCAGGCCATGGGATTTTAGGCGCAATCAATGCAGGTGGAAACCGACAGCTAGGGCCAGAAAGCGTGCGAGGTACCGGATCCAATTCCTTGATGTGCAACGGGAATTCTGTGTCCACGAGGGCAAAGATTGAGGAGACGTCAGCTAAGCTTACCAGTAAACCCGGGTGGGGAATAAAGCCACCCATCAGCATTAGAGAAATTCGGAGGGAAAAAAGCAAGAGCAAGGAGTCAAAACCTTCTTCTCGCTCCAGTGCAAAATGATAAAGTGGCAAAGGGCACAGATCCCTTCACCTGGGCCAACATGTTTTTCAGGGCTCTCGGCGCCGCGAATTGGCGTAAGATTGGTTTTGCGATCCTGGCTGCTTGGCTTCCAGTAAGATGATCTTGGTCGAGTCCGGCAGGAGCTCTGGCAGATCCTTGTTGTGTTGGTGGCCACGCTAACGACCAACTGATGCGGGATGGATGAGCGCCAAGTGCACTGTCCACCAGAAAAAGCCATGGCTGTTGAAGCAAAGGGCCATTCATGATCGAGCCTTCCCAGGCTGCTGCGCCTCAGCGTCAGAGGCAGGTCGAGAAGTAACGCTTGCCGTCGCATTCCAGACGGTGGCAGCGAGATGAACCGCAGTGCCTCTCTAAAACCCTATATTTTCTCCGCCCGAGTTTGATCGCCCCTGACGGATGCAAAAAACTGGCAGATGTGTACGAATCGTGTTAGCTTCTTTTTAGCATGAGTCTTAAGGTCGTAAACGACGAATCCTGTCTGGCAGGAGAGTCATCAACAAACAGGAATCGCGTAATCGCAGAGCGACGTGGAGCGGTGATTGTCGTCCGCGAAGCCGTCCTGAAACCTCATCCTCAGTTGTGTCCTAATAAAAAAGGCCTGATACGCCAGTTCTGGGCGACAAAAATACCTTGAAAGCACGAATGAGAGTCCTGACTCTTTGCTTTTCGTATCTCGACGCCGCCGCGTGAGCAAAGGCCAGGCGAAGCAGGATAAGCAATCATATCGTGACGTCTTGAAGGTTGCGCGATGGGGCCAGGGGTGAGCTGTGACTGAACCTTTCATCGACGTGCCGTCACATGCAGTAACATGAGTTGGGAAATTCTGCGACAAGAGTGTATCGTACGTGGAGTGGCCCTTTCTCCACACTCTCATTTCGCTTCCGACGATCACATACATGGCCACTGCCTTCCCCCTTGGCATCCTCAGCGAGCCTACGGTAGGGGTCCGATACTCCGGGGTCTAGCTGCCGGTCTGGGGACGTGCAGGACGTCCACGCCATTCCATTCATGGTGTGTTCTCTTTGGGGGAGCGACTCTAGCCACGGGCTCTGATAACGAACCGTGGAAGTATGGTTACATTTTCTCTCGTGCTCACTTGCGCGATTGAAGTACGTATATGCTGATGGCAGAACGTAGAGATACTGGCTGCCACCGCTGCTGGAGACGATGAGCTCAACAAGAACGATTAGCATACGGGAAACGTGCCCTAGTAATGGCTTCATGTTCGAAACCCGATGTTCCCTAGCACCGATTTGATAAGCATCGTTCCTTTTAAAATAGCAGAGGCGCCAATTTCGCCAAGGCCATCCCACGCCTATGACATCCCTAGCGGTGGAGCTCGTTCATGCACAGTTGCACCTCCCTTCGCGTTGCAGGCGCCATCCGGGCGAAGCCTTGTGGATTCCTCTAGCGTGGCCCTGCAGTCTTAGCGGTTCTGTACTGACTTGGTAATGGCATTCAAAGGTATCGGATTGTTGGACCTTGTCACAACTGAGGAATGCGATATATCAAAGTCCAGGTTCCCGTTGGGAGCAAATAGTTTTGGCTAAAAATCGACATCTGAAACATTGTCTGGGTGGCGACCGATCGATCCGGAATCTCGAAGCAAAATCTCACAGAGTGATCAGAGCTGCAGCCGCTGGGGTCGGGGCACGAGGCTGAAAAGTCCCGCGGAATTTAACCAGCCACGGCGAATTAGCACATCGAGATTGCCTTCCAAGCTGCGCTCACCGCGGGCCGAAGCCGCCTGCTCGTCACGATGCTTGAATAAAAATATTAGAAGCAAGGGACTACTTCCAGGTTGAGAGCATGGCTTGCTGCATAGGTGGCGACACGCGGTTTTGCTTTTGACGGATTTTTTAAGGTTGAAGAAAAACGACTTAATCCTCTTGTTCCGGCCGCTTTTGATTGGTCGGGGAGGAATCGGAACGAGAATTTCATTGACACCTTCCCAGTACAGTTATCCCCGACAGCACGACACTTCACCTCTACAGCCATTTTTTGAAATCCCATAACAACCCAGTCTGGACAAATATTGCGACGTCACAGGACTGCCTCGCTCGCTACGTGTGACATGGCGTTCCACTCCGCTTCTTTTCCATCCTAAGATTTGACTGATGCTCCCCCAGCAAACACTGATCGGTGAGCATTTTGACTCTCCTCACCGCCTTAGCGAAGATGTGTTAACACACCATTCCTATTGGAAAAACGTTCGCGGCCCACGGCTAGCAACCCTAATTGATCAGTCATAGCTTGCACCTTCCATGGGGAGATCTCTGGATATTAATGACTACCAGCACCCCTTGCCCAGCAATAAAATGGCCTTGATCCCACTACTACAAATTCGTTCTTCCAATTTATTCTAGGCCTTCACGTCACCCTTGTCCTGACTAATTGCGGTGTTCCTGAACGTGCTCTTCCACGTAGTAGACCACGCCCTCAATTTGTGGGAGGAATGGAAATTATCCGAGTATACCCAACGTGTTTTCGCAGCGCAGTAAAGTTAATAATCTCGAATGTGAGCTGCTCCTCTTAAGATCCAACCTGTTTAGCCAAAGGGCAATAAATGCCCTTATCCAGCCTCATACGTCATTTATTTCACCAGAAAAACGAATGGACGATCAACCCAAAGCGCCAAATACAGGAAAAATACTTCCGAAGACCAATCAACGATTTCTTTGACGATCTGAGGCCTTTGGATTGGAACCGAACGACCCCTAATATGTGATCTTTTTCACAATATATCAGCACTAGTTACATGGAATAAGCGCAGCTGGAAACATACGGCCGCACACTGATGAGCCGTGCGCTCGCTCACAAGGAACTTCTGCTGAAGCACTCGTATTCTTGGACATACAAGACATACAACCTCGGTGACGGCGCGAGAGTTGAGAAGAGGCTCAGAAATACTAAAGAATGACCTCAACAACCAGTCAAAAAGGTTCAGGACTAAATGGTTGCTCCACGTACCGTGCATCACTACGCCGTACCCCAGATGGATCACTGGGTAAATCCTTCAGACTGCAGAACACAACCGGAATCTCAAACCCGAAATGACCTCTCATGTTCCGAATCGCATAAATAGTATTAGAGATGCACTTGAAACATGGTAGATTGTGTAAGTCTCGATGACTTCAAGGCTTACTTTTGCTATGATTACTAAAAGTTGTGACAAAAGGAGCATTAGGGGAGCCGCATGCCAGCACGCCAGCATAGCTTCCATACGGCCGCTTGTAAAGGCCCTATTGCAGGCTCTTCCAATACTATATAGTTAGTGTCAGCTAATGTGCAGCCAGACCAGGGTGAAATACGGTCGCAGATCTACAGTTGATTGGATCAAAACGTTCCGAAGTCACAAAGAGGAGATTTGTTACACGGAAAAGCCTCCCGCAGACTAGCCATATGATGTGGGGAGAGTCTGTACGAGATAAAACTCGCTACAGCTAGGCTAGTGAGCATAAAATAACTAAATCCGTATGGTCTACTTAATGACAACTTCCCAGGTCTTTCAGCCCACCAAAGGACTTGAACTTATCACCTCACCTCGTAGTCCTCATTACTGCAGAGTGTATCTCATAGGATTATTAGCCTTGGGAAAGCCCGAGAACTTAAACTTGCAAGCAAACCCACTTCTTACTAGACCAGTCCCTTCACGACATGACTCGTCTTCGGCGCATGAGTTCTATAGTCAGCAATTTACTTGATGGCTTGTCTGTAGTTCTACCGCTGCATCCCAATCTGCTGGAAGATAAAAGTTAACGGTCGTACAGTCTGTCTAAGCACAAGAGACGACATATATGTTTCGGTATCTGAATTCTGAGTAATGTATTACATAAAATCCCACATCCAATGCATCTATCGCAGAAACCAACCCATGGAACCCCTCGCACTAACTGCTCGACTACTGGTCCGTCAAAGTCATGCTCGCCGGCTACATGCAAGGTATCGTGTAACAGTGAGAGAATTGGACATCAAATAGGGGTACACCAGTAAACGCATATACGGATAAACATTAACAAGAAAGAAGATATAAGTCGGAAGGGAAGATAAGAAGAATGAATCCAGAGTCTAATTGGCGCAAACCAAACAAAAAAGAAAAAAATTGGCAACTAACGCCAGGAATAACCGGATCGGAAATAATCCGGCACAAGTCTGGTAAAATCGGGATATATGTGGCCGTTCCGCGTGAGCAGGTACAGGCGTCACACACTCCCCCCGCCTGCAAAAACTTCTATGCTTATAACCTCAATGCTTTACTCGTTCACGATACTGCGGCGGCGGCGACAAGGCAGTCAATCGCGGAACTCTGGCTCGGCGCCGTTCCTATCGCAAACGGACCTTGCCAACGTGGCCCGATAAAACCGGTTTGCGTGTCGCGGTCGCTTTTCCAAATCGAGTCCGCGTTCTTGGTCAGGAAAGTTACGAAAGCTTCATTCGGAGCCACCTTTTGTAATGCGGCTAGGTTGCGGGTAAAAATGCCTTTGAATTGTGCAAGGTTGTTGTCTTCGTCTATTCCGCCACTCTCTGTCAAAATGTCATTTGAGTCTGTGAGGGCTTTAAGAGCAGCATTAGCGATAGTGGTTGCTTCGGTAAGATAAGAGGAGTCGCCGGTTGCAGCGCTGAGTTCAACAAGTCCACCGAGAACAACGCCTTGGTTGTAGGTGAAGACGGTGCCGCCATTGTTAGCACAAGTTATCTCGTTGATGCCATCGTTGATAGTGTTAGCGGAGTTAATCACGCCAGAGCGTGAGAACCAGTCCCATTCGGCCTGTGCCCAAGAGACACGGTTGGCTTTTTGGTCTGGGACGCGATTCGCAAGATGGGCGGCTACAGAGAGGAAGAGCTCGTTCGAGATAGCGGAGATGTAGCTTTTAGATTTGTCCCACCAAATACCGCCCTTGCAAGGCGTACTCCAACCAGTGGTCATGTCGTCAAAGATTGTGACGGCCGTATCAAGGTAGTCTTGGTTACCTGTGAGATCATATGCTGCAATCCAGCCTAGGGCCCACCAGCCCTCATCATCATAGTAGCCATTGATGTAGCCCCCGTCGTTTGTACCCCCTCTACCAGGCGCTTTTGAATATGTCGTGGAAATAATTTGTTCTGCAGTACTCTTGAATGAATCGTCAATCAAGCCAAGATCCGCAATGGCTGTCATAGCGTTGGCGCTATTCCACCACAGACCATCCCAGAGGCCAGTACTTGCGTTGTACCATTTGTCATTCAAAACAGTGATCGCGCTCTCAGCATTTGCCGCATAGTCCGCTGCGGAAATGGAGGATATATAATGGAAAATGAGGATAGGGAAGAATGATGTGAAGTATTTCATGGCAGCTTCAAGAAGTGACGACAAGACAAGTAATTGATTTCGGGTGTCTTGGGTGGTTCGGATTTTCTCAATGCGATTTTGCGAAAAATTAATGAAGAATAGTATGAAGGCTAGGCGAACTAGTAGTAAAAGTAGGAAATTCACCGCTCTTATTGCTTTTGAACATGACAGCAAATGCACAGCCAGTATCAAGCTTCTTGGCCTAGAGGAACAGGCTCTGCCAGCATGGCTGGCTGTGTATCCAGCACGGCCTCCAGGGAAGTATACGTACAAACCTGCTTAGGAAAAGGAAGGGGTGATTCTAATTGTTGTTCTGGACTATGAGAGGTCGTAGAGGCCTATGACGTGTGGATCCATGTCTAGAGACTCGTGGCACTGCCAGCATACATTCTCATATTCGATGGATTGAGAGGCACAGTAAGACCAAGCAATCTCCGGTCGTCCTGATGAATGTTTTAGCCCTGCAGCGAATCTATCGTACATATCGTACGATAGGAGCTTTGAGGTTGAATCCAGTGGGGGCCGTCTCTTTTACCGCGATATTGCGGTCCCATGGGCGATACAATACCGGGGGGGATGGGGCCATAGCGACGCATTGAGAGTATGAAAACCCCCCTTACGACAAGCATGATTATCCCAGGATCCTGAAACACAGACATGTCGTGGGGGCAGGATTCTCCAGTCTTTGTCGTGGATTTTGTTACCTCAGCAAGCTCAGACGCGATTCTGTTGGTGCGGAGTCAATCGGCCCGCAAGCGGGTGACAAACCACGTTCGTGTTGCACCACCATTACCTCAGAAGCTCAGACCAAGAAATCGATTGCGGATATAGGAATATCCGCACCGTCCGCTAAGCTGATTTAGGACGGTAATCGTTTTCTTGGTCTGAGGCCCTCTGGCGAGATTTGTAGAAAACCTAAACACTCTTTGTATAAGAAGACCTTATTAACTTTAACAAAATTAATCTACCCTTCCATAATACCTATCAACATTAAAATTACACCAAATTATAGAGAAAATCCTACTCTATAAGTTATAAGATCTTTAGCTCCTTATACCCGCGCGACGTTAAGAGGAAGTCGTCGCGGTAGAGGCCACAATTCTACCTCTGTACTACTGAGCCGCGTAGTAACCACTAACGCCGAAGGCTTACGCCTACGCTACCCGCCCTCTCCACAGCTAGCGGATATTCTATCCGCTAGTTAGACAAGGACGTTAAAGGAAAAGAAGGTTAATATTATTAAAGACCTTCTATATAAATGGAGTTGGTCTTTTAATAGGCTAGTCTTTAAGTACTTAGAAAGCGAGAATGGGCGTAGAGGTAATAGAAAAAAGAAAAAAGTAGGGGACCTGCTTGTTGCTTTACTGGAGGATAAGGAAATATAAGAAGGACTTATTAACACGCCTAATATCTATATGACGCTAGTAACCTGTACTATCTGCTATATCCAGAAAGAGCTCCGCCAACTATAGTTATAATGCGGCCTCTTTAACATATAGACTCCAGATATAGAGTTTAATAATATTAACCTTAAGAATATAGCCAAGTTTGTTTAGTAGTATAGTCTACTACTATTCTAGCTTACTAAGGGGATATTCGCACTAAATAGAGAGGAACGTAGTTGGGATCCGCACGGCGGATATACAGTTATAGTTGCCTCTATATTCCTCCTAGGGTTCGCCCAGAACTCCGCAAATAATTTCGCCCGTCTACTTAGTTTATACCTTTAGGCGCTTAATATAAAGCGCTATATACTATCTTTCTTGTATAGCCTTGGTCTAATTAATAGTTATAAGACTTTTAACGCTAAAAAGCTTGGGCTAGCTAAACGTTTTAAGGAAGGTCCTATTAATTCTACTAGCCCTTTTAGCGCTAATAACCCTTAAGAAACTAATTAAGTCTCTATCTATTTATAATAATATCTGCATTATCTATAATAACTTTAACTATTGCCAAAAGACTTAATATTAGGTTATCGGCAAGATTAGCGAGTTTAATTTGCATATTATAGGAAAGATTTTACGCGGAGTATATATGCCTAAAGGGGGCCTTAAGCAGTTGATGTTAAATAATACCCATTAACTTAAGCTAGATGAGGTTGTTAATATAGCTAGGAATAGGTTTAATAACCTCCAGAAGTAGATATCTATAAGTTTTATTACGGACGCCATCTAATACGTATATCCTACTGCGGTTAATGGTATATTTAACTCTAACGCAGATATTAAATATCCGCGTATACCAGCAATTAATATTCTCCCTTATAGAAGGACAGAGTATATAACTCTAGGACCTATTTTAGATAGCAAGGCTTCTATTAACGGCAACTATTATATAATAGAGAATATCTTTCTGGAATAACTGTAATATAATTATAAAACCGCTTTTAACGACTAGCTTTTCCTAATATATAGAGATTAGAAAACCGTAAAGCTTATCTAATTATATAAAGAGGAGTGGGTTAAGGCGGAAGGTGCGTATAATAGCTATAAGTAGTTGTTGCCTATTCTAGGGCTATAGTATATGCAATTAAACTTCCTATATATAGTTATGTGTATATTCTATAGGGGTAAGGAAGCCACATAGCAGTTTTTAGCGCTTTATACCTATATAAACTACCTAGGATGGCGCAATATTCCTAGGGAAAAGGCCCTATTTTATTATATAGAAGAGCTAATCCTCTAAAGCTTTAATACTTATATTATTACGTTATTACTACTCTATATCTGTAACAAGTACAACATTAAGGCAGATAGTAAGGCTAAGCGATATATATAAAACCTATCTCCGCAGCAATTTCTGGAGTATATTAAGGATATCCGCATAGCGGCTTTTTTAAGAGATATATGCTATAATGCAAATTGGTGCATATTTGATTATTTAGAGCTACCTACTAACGTATATTAGCTAGCAGCGATATTGTTTTCTGTGGATATATTAAGCTCTACCACTAATAACCATAATATAGAGTTCTTTAATTATATCCGGTTCCTGTAGGTTATTAATACTTATAAGCTTCTAAAATACGCCATTAAGTATACAGATTGTCTGAATAAGGTTCTGTAATATAGTAGACACGGTTGCTTGTAACCAATTGGGTTGACCACGTAAGCTAAGCGAGCTCAGGAGATCCATTAAATTCTACCTATAGAAGTAGGAGAGAAGAGAGAAGAAGAAAACGATTGAAACTAAAACCCCCCCCCCCTGTGATTCCAACACAGATATTAGACTACTAAAGCGTATAATCCCCTACCTTTGCTTATACTTTGCTAGAAGCTCATTAAAGAACTATATATATAATTTGCTAATTTTATAGCAACTAGTTGGAATAAGCGCTTATAATCTAGTGCTTTAACAGGCTATCCTTACTAATAGTTTAATTAACCTCTAAGGGCGGCTAGATAGCTTCTTTAAGATAGATCGCCTTAATAAACTGCTAAATCTTTAACTTAAGGGGTTGCTCTAGACGCGCGGGAATTTAATATTTAGTATAGATAAGCTGTTTAAGTGGAGTGTTCTTATAATAAGTTATACTAGCGCGCTCCGTAATATTTTTAAGCATATATTTAGTGAGCGTATAAACAGCAAACATATAACTAAGTCTCTAGCGCTAGATATCCACTATCTTACAGATTAGATTAGGAAGGATTTAATTATATAATATACGCGGCACTTGGTGGATTTTAAGGCTCCTTTACTTCTATAGCGTAGATATAAGAAACTTGTAAAAGATGGCATAAATACATTTAACGCCTTTCTATTAACTGCAGCCGGTTTACTATTTAATCCCCTTATATATAGCTTTAGTAATGCTAATAAGAATATAGAGGTACTAGGAGAAGCTGCTAAATATATTTATATAGTTTATTGTCCTAATATTACATCTATACCTCTGCTAATGTATATAATAGTTAGTATATAAGTTGCTTAATAAGTGCTAAGGGTAATGGTAATATATTATTTTAATTGCGGATATACTTCCATTGTAGGTGGGTTGTCTATAGATATTCTAATTTTGTATTGTCACGGAACCCGACCGCAGGGGCCTCCATAGGAGAACCCCGTGCTCTCGCGTACACCTCGCGTACAGCTTATGTCAGCTACGCGAGGGTATATCACCTCCTTACGCCCTCGACCCTTACGATC
>Ga0307507_10005371_pt1 | contig 21136 bp, 3 predicted proteins | sample 7_EM_MG_FD_207223 | JGI IMG/M metagenome (GOLD analysis project Ga0307507, IMG submission 207223) | Populus trichocarpa ectomycorrhiza microbial communities from riparian zone in the Pacific Northwest, United States - 7_EM | ecosystem: Host-associated > Plants > Roots > Unclassified | place... | reverse complement strand
GCAGACTGGTTGTAGTGGAGGTCGTCTGCTCTGTAGCAGACTGGTTGTAGTGGAATCGTTGGTTGCGGTGGCGACGCGTAGTGGTGACGCGTCCTTAGGGGGTATATAACTAGCGGCGCCCCTGCGATGACGGCAAGTGGGGGTACTTTATAGCGTGTATAGAAGAAGTGTTAGTAGAGGATGTCGCTAGAATCTATATTAAGGAAGTATTTGTAAGATATAGAGCACTAAGCAAAATCGTGTTAGATAGAGATCTAAGAGGTATTCTTAGCGAAATAAGGAGTTCGCGTAGTAACCTTAATAGCGTATTATCCGCAGACGGACGGATAGATAGAAAGGTTAAACTAGATACTAGAACAGTATCTAAGGCACTATATTAATTACGTATAGAATAATTAGGTATTATTACTACCAGTTATATAGTTTGCATATAATACAACACTATAAAAAGGAACGAGAACGTTACCGTTTAAGGCGAATTACAGGTATAAGCCAAGATTAGTATTATCGCCACATTAAGCAAAGAAAATAAGTAGCACAGCTAAGTAAAGAATGGAGACTTTAATAAATCTTTATATAGACCTTAAAGAAACAGCTAAACTAGTATAAGAGCGAATAAAAAGGTACTATAATACTAAGAGATCTAAGGGACCAGATCTTAAGGAGGGAGATAAAGTGTGGCTACTATACAAAAATTTCAAGAGTTAACGATTAAGCAAGAAGTTGGACTACGTTAGACTAGGACCTTTTAAAATTACATAAAGAATTTTATTGGTTATTTATAAGCTAAACCTACCAGCCAAAATAAGAATTTACCCTATATAGCATATCGCAATGCTAGAGCTAGCGCACGGGAACGTTAAACCACTAGTCTATAAGGTAGATATATATAGAGGGTAAGAAAAGGACAAATAGTAAGTTTTAAAGATTATTAGTTACGAGGACGTAGATAACGAAATGTGGTACAAAGTAAAGTAAATAGGCTATAGTAAGACTACCTAGAAACCACTAAGCAACCTAGAGAACGCTATAGGAAAGGTATAGAAGTATTAGAAGAAAGTAGGTTAGGAAGTATTAAAAAAGGATTGCTAAAGGACGAGTTAACTAAGGGGGACCTAAGAGGAGCAACTACTATGATACTTGGAGTTGTTTCCTTTTCTGGAAGCTCTACTCTCTTATTACCTAGCTTAGATAGACCCTATTAAATAAGTTTCTACTCCTTAGAACGAACCTTCTTATAAACCTTTTTAAGACGGATTAACCGAGCAGAAGCAGCCAGACGAGAGTTAAGGGCTCGCTATTAAGCGTTAGCGGCCTCTTGTTCTATGTCACAAGAATAACAGAGCTCTGCTAGAGCAATTAATAGTTTATCGTTAAGCTTCGTAGTGGCAAATTAAACGCGAGACCCTATAATAAGTTACTTAGGGAACTTAAAGACTACTAAGAGTTATAGAACGCGCACACTTAGTATTAGAGACCGAGTAAACGTTATAGGATGATTAAATGTTTGCTTTAGTGCACTCTAAATAAAAGGATAGTTGTTAAGCCAAAGGACTCGCTAGCGCAATATAAACCAACCCCTCTTTTACGCACTAAGAACACGGAGATAGTATTATCTTACTAAGAGATAGTATCGCAGTAACGGTATAAGACCGACGAGCTATAGAAGAAGAAGAAGATACTTTAGATATAATAAGTAAAGATATTAACCAAGTTAATTAGACGGACATTATACCTCTAGTGGACAACTTAGAGATATTAGGAATCTTTAAGGACGAAGATAAAGAGGAGGGAGATGGTATTACGGACAGCTTAAGTATAATATTATAACTACTTAGAGAAGAGTTGGCGGAAGCTAGTTAGTTAATATAGGCACGGTCTAGGATGGATCTAGTAGAACTATGTAATAAGGAATGGTAGCTAAGGTTACGTAATATAATCTATGTAATCTGTAACGGAGTAGATAGAGCACACATACCTTATAGAGCGAAGGGATTTCTTAGGAGTAAGGTTGTGTATTTAAAGGACCACTGTCCCTACCTAGATAGTTCTCTCTTCGTAGTAAATCTTAGAATATAATTGGAGTTAATCTGTTGGGCAACCACTCCACCAATTATTGTTACGTTGTTGACTTCTTGTTTGCCTATATACCTAGCCCAATAACAGGACCCACCGTAGTTCTTGCTATAAGGTTCCGTTACACTTAGGGGGTAATTTTCTTGCAGCCCTATGAGGTAGTTTAGGTTATAAGGTAGGCTGAATAAAGTCTTCGTTATTGGTTGCACTATTTCGAACCATTATGGTAGTTAAGTCAATAATTGAAGCTTGGTATTGCTGCTGGTGTTAACAAACTCGATATTTCTAAGCGCTGCGTATAGGCCACAACCTCTTGGACTCTAGCGGTGCAAGGGATATTACCTATATACTTTTTAAATTCTTTGGGCTCGAGCTTCTCCTATTCCTCCTTAGCGTACTACCGTACTTCCTTCTTTATTATAGGGAACTGTCATTACATCCTCCCCTTTAACGGCCTTTAGACGTTTTTAATTAAATTTAAATTAGGGGAATTTGCTAGCCATTCTATTATAAGTATGCCGTTTTATTTCTAGGCCAGGCGCGTTACTTTTACTAAGTAAATTAAGGTATTATCCTCTATAATAATAGGCTAGTGTTATAGTGTCACTATAATTCCTATGCAAATTTCTTAATATTAGGGCATATATATATCTGGTAAACGTCGCTATTTATTATCTTCCTCTTATATTTTAGCTTAATTAACTACTCCTTTTTAAAATAACTAGAGGTCCCTTATTTCTATAGAAGATACTACTATAAATTATTTAGCTTAAATACCTCCTAAATTTAGGGACATAGTAATTAATATTATATTTCTCCTTAGCGCTTCTCGTAATAAAATCTAGTCTTTACTAGTTTAAATAGATATATAAGCTTTATAGTGTAGGATAATTAGATAAATAACTTAATTTTAAATATAGCTCTAAAGTCTCTATATATACATGAGGTGGGTAGTAAGAGGATAATATTAATGCCAATAATAGCCGTTATAGACAACGTAATAGAAAGGAGTAGTAAAATATATAATATTAAGAAATAGGTAATGGAAATAAGCAGTAAGACACGCAATAGTAAAAGGGCACGGTGGTGCGTTATAAAGTAATATCTAACATAGTAGTCGGTTATATACCTCCCTAGATTTAACAGTGTAGTTAAAGCTATAGAAAACAAATAAAGGTAGAGGCTATACAAATTAGGAGTAGTAAAGGGATAGGGTAATGTTTAAGAGTCTTTATCAAATAATATAGTAGTAATTTAATATCAAATATCCACTAAATTTAATTGCTTTATTTACGCTTCGTGCTTTTAATGGGGTAAGTATAAGGCTATTGCCTAGGTGTATGGTAGGGAGCAGGCAAGCCGAGTATGAGTTATAAGGAGAGCTGGTGGAAGAGGACGATATGGTAAAGAGTAAGTATGGCAATACCTCGTACGGAGACGAACTAATGAGGAGGGAAGGGCTGTAAGCCCAAGGGAGCTTATAAGGAGGTGCCAAGGGCTAGCCGAAGGCTAACCTTGGCAGCCGCCAAAAGATCCCTTATAGTAAGATTTTAGTAAGGCTATTGGTAGGCATTTTAGCTATAGAAACCTATTAGACGTTAATCTTTTTATTTTAGACTTCCTATCTAAGCTAGTGCTAATAGACGTTGATATATTAAAGCTTAGTATTAAGTTTTGGTGTATTGTGTCTTAGTAGGCGTACGGTCTATATATTGTCGCATAGCAGGGTAAATTTACGCTCTAAATTAAAGCCGATTGCCTTAAAGAAACGCTGCCACTAGATAATCTTAACAGCAGCCATAGACAGGGAGAGAAGCTCCGCTTTAGTAGTTAAGTAAGTAACTAATTATTATAGGGTCGCCTTCCAATTGATTAGTCCTCTAAATAGTATATAAAGGTATCCTTAAGAGCTTTGTCTAGTCTCTCTATTATCCGCAAATGCTATATTAGATGCTCTGTAAAAGGTAATATCTTCTCCTTTAGGGTTTCTAAAGTAGATGTATACTCTAAATACTTCGCTAGAGTATTTAATAGCTGTTAATTTTGTTTTAAGGCAGTAGGTAATAGCTTAGTTTAATATATTAAAGTGTTTTTAATTCAGATTAGTAAGAAATTCAGCTAGCTTTAAATGCGTCTTTATAATATTAGGTCTTCTAAATATAGTAAGGTGCGTAAGGGAACCGACTTATTACTAGTAGGCTAGTATTCTTTAAGGATTTATCTGCTGATTAGATAATGGAGTTAGTTTATTGGTAGGTAGTAGTGCTCTAGAGAACCTTTCTAGCTAAATATTAAATTAACTGGCTACCTTTTCGATATAGGTGTCTTGGCAGAGCTAGATCTTTTAACTTAGTTAATTTTATTTAATACAAATTCCTAAAAACTACTATAGGTCTCCTAGTGCATGGATCTCGTATTAGTGCAGCAGTTTGGCTTTAAATTCTTTAAGTTTTAAAGGGTCCTTCTTAGCAAATAGAATAGCAATATTATCTACGTAGAAGAAGATAATAAGCTATCTATTAGTAAATAGGCAGTTAGTACCTAGGATAGGCTTTAATCCAAATTTTAATAGTATACTAGTAAGCTCTTTATACTAAAGTAGTGGTAAGATTTTAATCCATATTACGCCATAAGTAGCTTTAGGATATATCTATTTTAATTAAATCCTTTTAGGTATTAGCAGTAGACTAGTTTATTTAGCTTGGCGTTTATAAATATGTTTACAGTATTTGTTATAGGATACCTCTATAATACCTTATACACGCCTACCTGTTTCCACCAATATAGTAAGAAGAGACCGACTGTAAGATAACAATCTAATGGCAATCTGCTGGCAATTTATAGCAATCTGCCGGCAAGTTATGGCAATCTAACGGCAATCTGCCGTATTCTGCTATATTTTGCCAAGTCTACTAAATCCTGCTAAGTTCTGCTAGGACCGCTACTTAAATCCTATTCTGCTTTGTGTATATATTAACTAAGTAACAAAACTAATAATATATACCCTTTCTTCCCGTTTCCTTACCTTCTCTCCTTATATAATGTCTTAACTTTATTACGTAGTTTATGTATATAGCTTAATAGTATCTACTTTGCTATATATTATCACCGCTTATACTCGCTTTATAACACTATATTGCGTTAACCTTATATACTACCCTCTAAAATATAGAATAACCCTAAAGCCCCTATAATAGCCGCTAGCATTATATCTACACTCTAAAAACAATTAGTTAATTAGTAGAGATATAAAAGTCCATTATAAACGCCCTTATATAGAACTAAGCCACTTTAACTTAACAATAAGCTAAATAAGAGGTATAATACCTATAAATAATTAAGGACCTCTAAGAAGAAGTCCGTACTCTTAAGATGCCTATAATAGGGCCCTAAGACTAAATACCTTTTTTAGAGATAAATACACGGGATGAGAGTCCTGAACCTATGGTAACTATTTGCCCCAATTTAACTACTACACTATAATAATCTAAATAACTACTAGACCTTCTAATATTTACTAGTAAATAATAAGAACTTTAATTATTTCTAAGCTAGCTTAAAAATAAGCTAACTAGTAATGCCAATTAACTCTGTTATGCCCTAAGTTAACTAAAAGGAGATATAGCTAACCTTATTAAACCCCTTTAACCAAACTTAGTATAAAGTCTAGTTATACTACTTAAAGCTATATACAATAACCTAAACCGCTAAGATACCGCTTAGAGGAAGATAAATTATATAACTTAAAGAACGAAAAGCTTCCTAGTATACTTCTCTAAATTTAACTATTATATAAAGGAAATAGGCTAGAATGACTCCGTATTGGTTAATAGCCTTATTAAATCCCTAAGCCCTTAATACCTATATAAACGTTATTAATAAACGGTATAATAATATACTACGCCTAATACCAAAGTCCACTCCTTAATATAATATAACAACTCCGCAAATATCTACTAAGTTATTATCTTAGCCTAAGTACCCTAACGCTATAGATATTGATATAGGGACCCTAGGATACGCTCTACTAGGGTCCCCTAAATAAGAATAATGCATTAAGCTAGGCCTTTACTTTAAATGTAGAAGCAAGGATTACATCTTAAGATACTGCTCTATTTCTATGCCCCAATACAATTTATAAACGGCTAATACTAATAACTGTTTACTGTATTAATCCTTTAGTTACTATCCCTAATCTTTACCTAGTTTTAGCCCCGCATCTAATAAGCACCACTTATAAGGACGAAGCTATAACTAATATTCTATAGGAACCCCGCCCTAATTGCCTCTAAAAGGAAAGTTCTAGAGCTAAGTCGCTCTCTAGGACGGCGCTACCTTAGGATCTTGTTAAATACTCTAAATGTTATAAACTCTAACTCTTAAGATCGCAGTATAACTGTTAACTATTATCTTTAGCAGAATAATTAATAGGCTAATGCTTAACGTACTTTATAAGCGAGTCGCCCATATAAGTAAGTCGCTCGCCACCAAAATCCACGAAATTTATAACGAGATATCTTAGCAACCACTTAATATTATATACTAAAAATTTAATAGGATATATTTCTGGTCTAGTTAAATAACTTCAAAGAATTTCGTTAAATAAAAATAGATAGTTATAGAGATATATAAGTTCGGTATAGATTTAAGTACTAAAATATAATATCTCTATAACTATACATTTTCATTTAACAAAATTCTTAAAAGTTATTTAATTGGGCTAGAAATATATCCTATTAAATTTTTAGTATATAATACTAAGTGGTTACTAAGATATCTCGTTGTGAATTTTGTGAATTTTGGTGGGAAATTGGTTAGGCGACTTGCTTGTGTGGGCGACTCGCTTATAAAGTACGTTAAGTCTTTTTTTTTTTAATGTCTATTGTATTATACTATGTACAATACTGCGCATGCGGCCTCTAGGCTATAGCGCTATAGTTCTATATACATAACTCCTTTTTAGGCAGCTTAATATGTACTAGTAGCTATATCCTAGTAGTTTATAAATCCCTAAGGATTTACAGCTCCCTAGTAAAATACTAAGTTGCTACAGCTACTGGAAATAAGAAAATGGTAAGAAAAACTATAAGAAATCCTAACATCTAACCCTATTCTTTTGCAATTTATTTCTGTCCTTTTACTCTCTAATATCTTTTTAAGAATCTAGTAGGAGTTGCCTCCTTCTAGAATCCTATTTATTTATTCTTCCATAGAACTTTCTAAGCTAGTACTGCGTACTAGTTTAGCTACTTTAAGAGTCTCGCAGTATAAGGGATATTATTGCGGACTCCTTAAGTTGCCCTTAGGACAACCTCTAGACGCCCCTTAAATAGTCGCCGGTTATGTACCGGAGGCACGTGCCCGTAGTATATAGTCTCTACAATCCCTAAGGCCTTACCTCCTTAAGGATTCGTCTCTCTTACCAATCTATCCTGTTCCATAATCATGTCCTTATAGCCCCCTGTCTACAAAGTCCTCTTATATATAGTCTTTGCTATTAGCAAAGTGATTTTCTTTATAATTAATGCAAAGAGGAGTAGTATGCTGGTAGGGCTTGCCTATTATTATACAGGTAGAACAGGAGTAGTCTTTTGATAGATGTGCAGCCGCATAATATCTGCAGGCTTTAGTAGAGCATCTATCTCCTATATGGCCAAATTTTTAACAGCTGGTACACTGCGTAGTAGGAGAGACTTCTAGGTATTTTACTATCTTAGTAGCTGTACCTGCAATTAAAATCTCTTTTTACTTAAGGATTTCCCGTCTTTTTTCTTTATTCTCTATAGTAAAAACTATAGAGCCAAACCTGGTTTGTGGATTATGTCTTTTTATACTAGATAAGATCCATCTAGGTAGTCCTTGTATCCTTAGAGGATTAAAGGTCTCAATTTCTTCTTTTAGAAGCTTAGAGCCTCCATCTCCTAGAAAAGGTAGGGTAGGAACCCTATGGGCCATAATTTAAACCCAAGGTTCTAGTTTTTGTTCTCTTTGGAAGGTAAAGCAGTTATGCCAAATATCCTTATATTTGACTAGGAAATCTACATTATACTCTTCTGTAGTTGTAAGGAGAATATTTTATTTTCCCTTAGTTCTAGCTATAGACGCTAGTACTGGCTTTTCTACTTACAGTTTTAATGCAAAGAGTTGGTTAACTTTGTTCCGTATAAAGAAGGTATCTAAAGATTGGTCCTTTTTGTCTATAATTAGAACTAGCTTCCTTTCTTATAGCTGCTTTTTCTTACTTCTACTAGAAGTAGAACTCCTACTAGAAGGAGAATGGGTAGAAGGTGGTGGTAATAATAAGAAGGGTAGAGAGGACGAAGAAGGGAGGTCCTTTTTTAGTAGGAGCCATCTCCTTACAGAGGGCTCTTACTTCTTCTACTAGTTCTCTTAGGACATCTTTTGCCTTTTCTTTTCCTTATATAAAGGGGGTTTCTCCTACTAGGATACTCCGTGTATAGTCCTCTAGCTTTTTAACTTATTCTTTTTCTTCTTTTCCTTCCTCTTCTAGCCCTTTATAGAGCCTGAGTTAGGCTTTCTAAGGCCTTTTGTAGGTATTGTTTGGAGAAAGGGGAGGGAAAGGTATACTAGGTATACTATCTATAGTAGTATTTAGTTTTGTTTGTTTTTTTTTGCAGGTTTTTGGATTTGGATTTGGTTTTCAGGAGAAGACTAAGGATGTCCTCTTTTTTCTCCTGCCCTAAATAGGCCAGAAAAAGAAGAGGGGAGGGAAAAGGTAAATATATCAGACTAATGATCACCTATTTTTAAAGGAGGTTGTTTTTTTTAGGCCTGCTAGGCTTCGGAATTTTATAGGGGGGTTTCCTAGTTTTTGCAGTAGATAATAACCTCCTTAGGTCTCTTATCTCCTAGCCCTAGAGGTAAAAAACTAGGCAAAAAGCCTTGCTAGTTTTTACTTCCTTCTATGCCCTTTTCTCCTTACTAATCCTACTAGAAGATTTCTAGGGAGATTAGGCTAAAAGGTAGTAGAAAAACTAGCTAAAAAAGACTAGTGTCGTTATTTTCTTTTCCTATTAGAAGTAGAAAAAACTACTAAAAAAAGAACTTGTTAGGCTTTTACTAGCAGAAAAGCCCTAAAGGCAATCCTCCTCTTATTAAAGAAAATCTGACTAAAAGAGATATAGAAAAGTACCTACACCTCTTATTTTATTAGGCTTTTGCTTTTTATAGAAGAAAAACCTAGGAAAAGTCTATGTTTTATAGTTTTGGTATTCCTATCTATGCCTCGCTTATAAGCTAGGACTACCCCTAAGAAGAATTTTCTGTTAGGGGAAAGGGGGTAAAACGACAAACAAATCCACCTCTAGCTCGCTAGGCAGTAGGAATTAGGTCTTAAAAGTTGGAAAATCGATTGTTTTTGATGGTAAGATAGGTATGCGTAAGTTTTGAAGTGTGGCGCTACCTTTTAGTAAGGTTTCATATGTGGCGTGCTATAAGTCAAGATATTATATATGCTTAAGTCTTAATTAATATAGGAGCTAGTGGTATAGGATTTATTAACAAGATCTTTATATAAGATAATAGTTTTACTTTAACCCCCTTAACCGGCATATTAATATATTTGGATTTAATAGTAAATGCACTATCTTAGGCCGTATTACCTATATAGTATTCCTAAGACTCTAATACCTAAACCATAAAGATCTGATTAGGCTTTTTGTGACTACCCTAGATTACCTAGTAATTTTTAAATAACCCCGGATAAAGCTATATAAGGTAACCATTAATTAGGATAACCTTAAGCTTCTATTTACCGCCTCCCGTTATAAGTAGAAGTGTTTTATAACTTACTACTTAGACCCTAAACTAAAATCTAAAAAATCCACCAGGATTTACTAGTGTAAAATTTCTACTAATGTCTACTTTATACCCAAAAAGTCTATCTAATTCCACTAACTTAAGAATTTTACTAAATTTTACTAATATAAGATTTCCACTAATATCTACTAAGAACCTAGAAATTACCCTAGACTATATAAACTAACTTTAACTACTGCACCCTAAACTAAGTAGAAGCTTAAGCTTAATATATAAAAGTACAAGAAGAACTGGTATTCTACTATAAAAAGGATACTTAAAGAACCTAAACCTAAATCTAATGCTAACTCTGTACCTAATACTAAACCTAAAACTGTATAAAAAAACTAAGGATAACCTAAGCTCGCTTAACACCTTAGATATCTATATAATTAGAGCTACCCCGTTAGTATAACTCGCTAGGAAACCTAAATATACAATCTTTACCGTTATAATAGCCGATATTAAAAAGGCCCTAGCACTAAAGAAGCACACTAATCCTGCCATAAAAGTACTAGTATGCCACTATAAACATCTGGAAGTATTTTTATAAAAGGAAGCTAATAAGTTAGTAGAGCACTAACTATATAACTATAAGATTATACTTAAAGAAGGAAAACAGCTAGGATTTAGACCCCTATATAGAATGTCCTAAAATAAACTCCAAGTGCTGCAGAAGTACTTGGACGAACACCTCAGTAAAGGATTTATTAGAGCAAGCTCTTCGCCTGTAGCTATACCTATAATCTTTATTAAGAAACCTAGTAGCAGTCTGCGCTTTTATGTGGACTACTAAGCTCTTAACGCTATTACTATTAAGAATTAGTATCTGCTCCTGTTAATTTAAAAGATACTAAACTAATTAAGTAAGGCTTGTTACTATACGAAGCTTAACCTTATCTACGCATTTAACCGCCTCTGTATTATAAAAGGAGATAAATGGCTTACCGCATTCTATACTAGGTATGGATTATTTAAATACCTAGTAACGCTATTTAGCCTTATAAACGCCCTAAGTTTATTCTAGCACTTTATAAATAATACCCTATAACCTTACCTAGATATTTTCTATACTGCTTATATTAATAACATCTTAGTATATAGCAATAACCTAACTAAATATAAGAAACACGTTAACCTTATCCTAGAAGCTCTGCGTGGAGCTAATTTATAGTTAGATATAGATAAATACAAATTCCATAAAACGGAAGTCCTATACCTTAGACTTATTATTTCTATAGATGGTATATAAATGGACTTAAAGAAGATTAAAGTAATTGTAAACTGGTAAGAACTTAAGAATGTTAAGGACGTAAAAGCCATTATAGGATTTGCTAACTTTTACTAGCAGTTTATTAATAACTTTCTCCGCTCTAGTTTTACCCCTTATAGCTCTAACCTAAAAGGATAAAGCCTTTATCTTTAATAAGGAATATAAAAAGGCCTTTGCTTATCTAAAAGTTATATTTACTACCGCACCTATACTCTAATACTTTAACCCGAACTAAAAGAGTGTTATAGAAGCTAATTTATCTAACCACGTTATTAGAGGCATTCTGTCTTAGTATAATAAGGAAGGAGTACTGTATCCTATAGTATACTTCTTAAAATAATTAAGCCCAGCTAAATATAACTACGAGATCTATAATAAGGAATTATTGGCTATTATTAGGTATTTTAAATACTAGTAACCTAAACTAGAAGGCGCTGGATTTCTAATTAAGGTTCTTAGCGACTATAAGAATCTACAGTACTTTACGACTATAAAATAGCTAAGTTATTATTAAGCCTGCTAGTTAGAATATCTATCTCATTTCTAATTCTTAATTATATACTACCTAGGCGTTTAAGGTTAAAAACCTAATACCTTAACCTAATATTTATAAGACATACTAGTATAGGAAGAAGTATATACCTACTATAATTAAATCTTGCTTTGCCCTAAATTATTTAATCCCCTAGCTAAAGACCTTATAGTATACGTCCTTAAAATAACCAATTAATTAATTAAATAGATTATAATTAATGAATACCTAAATAACGAGTTTATCTAAGAGACACTTAAGCTAATTTAAGATAGCGTTAGACGCTCTAAAAAGATCTCTTTAAGTAAATGTAAAGCTTATAGAGACCGCTTGTACTACTAGAACCGCCTAGTTATACCTAACTATAATAAACTTAAGCTTAAGCTTCTTAAACACGTATATAACCTACCAGTAGCCAGTTACCTAGGCTATAGAAAATCCTTAGAACTACTCTAATAGGAGTACTACTAGCCAAATATATATAATATAATATAAAGGTATATCTCTAGCTGCTATACCTGCTAATAAGCTAAAGCTTTATATAAGATATATAACGGTTTTTTAAAGCCACTGCCTATTTTAGACTAAAGATAAAAGGGCATCTTAATTAACTTTGTTGTTAACCTCCCTATAAGTAAAGGCTACGCGAATATTATAGTAGTTATAGACCAACTATCTAAGATAAGATATTTAATCGCCTACCTTAATATGTTAATACCTGCCGTTGCCTAACTATTTCTAGATTATATATAGAAACTCCACAGACTTCCTAAAACAATTATCTCTAATAAAGATAGCTAGTTTATCTCTATGTTTTGGAAAGAACTAACTACCTAACTCCGCATTAAAGCACTGTTGTCTATAGTATATTACCTAGAAATGGATGCTTAAATAGAACGTATAAATACTATAATAGAATAATATATCTAGATATATACGTTATATCTATAAGATAACTGGATAAACTGGCTTTAATTTACTAAGTTTACTATAAATAACTGTGTCTTAGAAACCATAAAGGTCTCCCTGTTTTTGGCCAACTATAGCTAGCATCTATAAATAGGTTTTAAACCCTTTAGTAATATCCCTCGCTTAGCTTATTAGGCCTTATAAGTTATAGAAGCAAATTAATTTATAAAGAAGATGGAAGAACTATAAGAGTTCCTTATTAATAAAATAATATAAGCCTAATCTATTTATAAAGCCGTAGTAAATAAGAACTAAACCCTAGCACTAGCCTACTAAATTAATAACTTTGTCTAGCTAGATATAAGAAATCTAAATATAAAATAACCTACTAAGAAACTTAATTAGAAGAATGCCGGCCCTTATAAGGTTAAAAAAGGTATCTCTCTTTATGCCTACTAACTAAAGCTCCCCAATACGGTTAAAGTCCACCCTGTATTTTATATATTAGTCCTCCATCCTACCGCCTCTATATTAAACGCCCTGCCTAAATAGATCTAAGACCCTCCCCCACTAATTAAAGTAGATGGTAAGAATAAGTACCTTGTTAAAAGAGTTAATAATATTAACTATAATAAACAGAAACGTAAATATATATACCTTATAAAATGGAGAGGCTTTACTAGGCCCTTATGGGAACCCGTTAACTCTATAGAACTTATATAAGCCGTAAAAGACTTTTATAAACTCTACCTAGAACTACTATAGCCCTATCTCGCAGAAGCTTAAATTTAAAGGGGGGGTACTGTTATGGGACACCTCTATAACACCTTATATATATCTACCTATTTCCACCAATATAGCAAGAAGAGACTGACTGCGAGATAACAATCTAATGGCAATCTGCTGGCAATTTACAGCAATCTAACGGCAATCTGCTGCATTCTGCTATATTTTGCCAAGTCTACTAAATTCTACTAAGTTCTGCTAGGACCGCTACTTAAATCCTATTCTGCTTTATGCATATGTCAACTAAGCAACCAAACTAATAATATATACCCTTTCTTCCCGTTTCCTTACCTTCTCTCTTTACGCCACGTCTTGACTTTATTATGCAGTTTATGTATATAGCTTAATAGTGTCTACTTTGCTATATATTATCACCGCTTATGCTTACTTCGTAACAGTATTATACTATTAGATTTCTAAATTAAATGCGGCTGCTATAGGTATAAAAGTACGGAATATTTAAGCAGCTAGGGTTACTACATAGGTCTCTTCCTTAGTAATCTATAGGTCTCCGCAGACATATAATTAAGCTTTTAGCCTTTAAAGGTAACCGTTACTGTTAAACTTATATTTAAAGACTCATTTTAGTAGAAGGATTTAGTTGTTACTTGCTTCTTCTTTTGGTATAGTCTTAAATATCCCTTAGCGTTTTAGGTCGTTATATTCTTTTTCTATAGCCTTTTAAAAGCCAATAGTTAATGGATACTTTCTTAATTCTTTAAGGTTCTTTAGTTTAGGAGGAAGATTGTTCTAATATAGAGATGAGGATCTAGTTTGGTTAATATTCTTTACTAATCCTGTAGCAAATCTAGTATAGTAACTAAATAGGGTAGATAGATTAGCTAGTGCTACTGCGTATACTTAATGTTGAATTTATTTAGAACCTTCTAATACAATAAGGTTGGCAGAAAAATTGGCTAAGACTTTATTAGCTTGTAGAGCTATATTTAACGGTTCTAGTAAACTACTTGGCTAGGTATAACCTATTTTAATTATATTTAAGATATTGTGTTAAAGTCCTTATAGTAAGGTGTTTAATTCTAGTAAATCTAGAGATACTGTTCTACTAGGAGTTGGTAACTATTTAATATCCTTAATAGAAAGCTCTGCTAAATCGTTTAATTCAGATGTAGTTGTTTAATCTATATTTAAAGTAGGTCCAAATAGAATAGATTTGTCCTTAGATTTATCCTTATAGAGAGGTTTTAGTAGACTAATTGTCTAGATAGTGTCTTCTAATACTTCCCTTAGTAGGTAGTTAATATTCTAACCTTTAAGGTCGTAGAACGAGTTCTTATTAAATATAACATCTCTAGTTTAAATGACTTTGTAAAGGCTTAGAATCTAGATTTAATAGATATTAGTTAAATTATAGCTAACTAGGTGTCCAATTAATGCATAAAAAGCTAGCTTATCTCCCCTTTAAACTTGTTTATTCAGCGTATAGGTCTTATAACCGTATTCGTGCATATAGGTAAGTAATGGCTGCTTGCCGTAGGCGATCTTATATAGAGTTTTCCACCCTAGTTGCTTATTTAGTATTTAATTAAGTATATAGCTAGTAGTAAGGAAAGCTTCTAGTCTTAAAAATAGAAGTAAAGATGCTTCTAGCTGTATAGATCTTAATTGTTCTATAAGGGTTCGTCTAGATCGTTTAGCTTTACTATTTTGTTTATTAGTATATAGTGCTTAATATTTAAAGGTAATGCCTTTATCTACACACTATACTTATAGGGTATCTTCCGTTTATCTAAATACTTATTTATTATTGCTCTAGAACAAGGTAATATCTTAGTAAAATTGTAATTTAATTAAATGGTGAGTTTTGCAAATAGTAGGTAGGATAGTAGCTTTGTCTTTATTCTTAGCAGTATATATAAAGTTAAATTTGGAATATATGCAATAGAAATGCATAACATATTTATTACCGTTATATCTAGGTACTCTAAGGTAGACAATATTAAATGCGAGCCGTTTAAATAGTTGAGTGGCTAGAAATTTATATTCTTGTCTTTAAGAAATCTATTAGGTGTGCTTTGCTAATAAGTAAACTTTATATTCGATTTTAAGCGGTGCTTATTTATTAGTTTTAAATTTAGTCAGCTCTATACTAATAACATGCTTAAGAAGCTGCTTAATAGCATTAGGTCCTATATGGCCGAGAATTTTATGCCATTTTATAGCTGTGGCTCTGATTATTTTATAAGCCATTTAGCTTAGCTAGAACCTCTTAGAGGTTAAAAATGTTAATTAAGTTGAATCTAAGGTATTTATAGGCGTAGGCTCTCTATGTATTAGTGCCTAGTGGCCCCCTAGTCTTTTGCATAGTAGATTATTTTGCTAGTTGCTAAACGGTAGAGTAAGTTTCGTCCTAAGTTAAAATAAATATCGTTATTAGTAGCTCTTAAGAGTGCTATAATATTTGTAGAAAAGGTAGGTGCTAGTGCTATATAGGATAGCTTTATTTTTAACTTCTCAGTAGGTGTATTAATAGTAATAGTTACTATTCTATAAGCTTAAAATTTCTTAAAATTTCCGCTAGTAATTAGGTAGTTGTCTTCTATAGCTAGATAGGAGAAGGTAAAGTCTTCTTTATTATTATAAACGTAGGTATCTGCACTAGGGTTAAGTATCTAGGTATTCTAGAGTTTAAAAGAAATTTAACTAGTACTAAATACGGTAGTATGGCTAGTCGGTATAGTAGAAGCTGGGGTTTTAGAATTAAAATTAATTGTAGATTTTGTATTCTTCTAATTATTCTCCTTTGCTTTTTAATCTCTTTTTAAATCTGGTCTATAATACGCTTAATCTAAGGTATGGATAAGATTATTTTATTAATTTTATTTTAAATATATGGCTTTAGTCTCTATTTTTAAGGGCGCTTCTATTTAGCAATATAGTAGAGTTACTAAATTAATGTATAAGGCCATATATGCATTCCTTATACCATCTGAAATTTAAATTTAAATTGCTGTTAGAATTAGAATTGCCATTAGAATCTAAATTGGAATTAGAATTAGAATTGTTTTAAAGGGTTATAAATGCAAAGTTATTAGTAGTTGAGGTAGACAATGCTTGCTATATGCGGTAGTACTCCTTAAATTTCTTAATTAGATTAATAATAGATAGTGCGGCTTTGTCTTTCCGTTTTTTCCTAATTAGGTCTACTTCTAGTGCTCCTATAAAACTAGAAGAGATGGGCTTAATGGCTTGTATAAAATCGTAATAGGGTCTAAATCCCTAGATATTTAGTAGCTTTAATTGTTCTGCTAGCTTATAGACGTTCCTATAGCTATTTAACTATTTATTAATACTCTGCTTTTTATTATAGTGTAAGGGGACTTTATAGATAGGAGGCTAAAAGGCACGATTATAGGAATAGGATAGATTAGTAAAAGAGACGAATCCTTAAGGAGGTGAGGCCTTAGGGATTGTGGAGACTATATACTACAGGTATATGCCTCTAATACGTAACCAGCGACCATCTAAGGGGCATCTAAAGGTTGTCCTAAGGGCAACCCAAGGAGTCCGCAATAATATCCCTTATATTGCCCCCCCCCCTTCTTACAGTTAGCCCTTAATTGCTATTACCTTACGGTAGGGAGATTATAAGGGCTCGTCCTAGAAGGGGTTTGGAAAAATATTAGAGAGATATCGGTATGCCGCTGTATATTATCTACCTATCTAACCCCTGCTTTAAACTCCTAAAAACCTTAATAAGGAAAAAACATAACTGGAGAAAAGATATAAGGATTGCTAGGAGACCTATTAGAAGCCTACTAGAAACATGCTGGTAACTACCTAGGCTAACCTAAGGATTTTTATGCAACTCTATTTCCAAGCCTTTATAGTAGTCTATAATTAATCGCGAGTATTATAGGCAATTTAGTGTTCCTAATATGGTTCCGTAGAACCTTTTAGTATAGGATTTAATATATAGAGCCTTAGCTTACTATTATCTTTAACTTTTAAAATATTAATCTATAATCCTTTCTCATTAGTCCTATACTATATATTTGGCGTAGCTCTACTACCCAGCAAATAGGAGGGATATTTCGCAATAGCGCCTTTAGCTATTATGCGATTATCAAAAACATCTATAACATTGTTCTTTAATACCGTGGTGTTATTTAGGTATAATTTATTCTATATGCGTCTGTAATTGACGTCTTAATTGCCTTCCCCGGCCGCGTAATCAGTTTTTCTTATAAGAAAGTGATGGCTAAATAGTATATATACATGTTTCCTTCCTTCTAAATTGCGCTATTATAACAGAGTTATATTAGTAAGGTTGCGGCTATTTACTAGAAGGGTATTAAAAGGTAAAGTATAGAGACATCTTGCTTACTAAGCTACTCCTTTTCCTTAACACCTTACTTCCCCTTATTAACCTTTATCCAATTTTAGACGTATCTTTAATATATTATTAAGATTTTCTTCCTTTCCATTATTAATTTAATATGCCTCTTTATTCTCCTACTAACTTCTCTTTTAAGCCAATTCTATAGTATATTTTAGCCCTACTACTGCATATAGAACCCCAACCTCCGCTAACCCATAATTAGTGCTAGTTCTACCTAAATACCTTTATATACACGTCCTTAAAAGACCAGAAATCTAATAAAACGATTCTAGATGCTTGTAACAAGACCTACTATATAAGGTTTAACACCTTTAGTCCTTATAATTAATGTATACGTACTAAGAGCGGCAGTTATATTAAGGTAAGCTTTTCTATCTTTAATAGGTTTTTATTACTAACTTTAGGCTTTAATATAGCTTGGGCCTAAGTGGCGACAATCCTTTAATATTCTTAACTACTATATTACCCGGGCTCTCTCTTATTCTAGCGCTAATACTAAACATTTAGGTTAAATTTAAGACTATACTACAGCTATTTATACCGCCTATAATTCCTAGCAAGCTAGCTAGTAATACCTAATAAGGGAATAAGGTTAGTATACTAAGGATAGGGTAAAGAATAGGGGTAATAAAAAGAAGGTTGTTGTCTACTATAAAAAGGAGTTTGCGTATATATATTAAGTTTTAAAAGAGCACAATATAATACGGTATTAGGTAGGTTACCCTTAGGTACCTAGTAGATAGGTAACTAACAATTGCTATAGTAAGGTCTTAGTAGTTCTAGTCTTTACTAGCCAGCTAACGTCTCTGTTTATTCTAGGCTTAAGTATATCTTTATTAACTACAAGCTTACACCTTAAGAACTTCATTAGTACTTGTTTAGGCCTAATATTGGTGTTAAGCGTTTAAGGATCTTTGCTCTATCTACACCTTATTAGCCTACCCCTGTTTTTATACCTACCTATACTCCTACTAAGGGATTTAGATCTTATTCCCGTCAGCCATTACTTAGTGGGCCAATAGATACTAATCCTGCGCCTAGGGATAAGGTATAGTGGCTTTTAATTTAGGTATTTAGGATTAATTCTTATATATAGTAGCAATTGGGAAGGCCTTATAAGGCATTTAGGAAGGCATAGGAACACTATTTCTAATATAGACTAATAAATAGGAATGCAATTCTAGCAAAATTCCCTATTAATTCTATACTATATACGTAAAAAGGTTAAGGACCTATCCTACCTTAGGCCGTAGCCCTAATTAATCCTTATAGTTTCCAGAGCCTATCTATTCCATATCTAATTTAACCTATTTCTTGCTCTTTGCGGAAGTCTTTTTTATAGGCTGTAATAACACTATAGTATTAGAGCGCTTTCTACGCCTTATAGATTATAAACCTTAGTCCTAATATTCTTTTAGAATATCTTTATAATAATTAAGGTAATCCTCTGGTTCCTATATAGAGTCCTTAGCGGGCCAGCCTAGCTATTTAACTTTATATTAAAGCTTATTCTTAACAGACTTATGGCGTAGTATAGCTTTAACCTTATACCGCTCGCCCACTACTTTAGGGTGTTTAATTGGGCCTAAACAGAAGTTCTTTTCCAGTGGTGGTCTATGCCATGGCTCTAGTAGGTTTATATAAAACACTAGATGTATATAGGCCATAAATAGGGGTAACTAGAGATAGTAGGCTAGCTTACTAATTCGTTCCTTAACTTAGAAGGGACCTAGGTATCTTATATTAAGCTTCTTTAATAGTTAACAGGTCTTAATATTTGTTAAATATAATAGAACCTTATCGCCTACTCTGAAATACATATCCTAGTATTTACGGTTATACTAAAGTCTTTACTCCTTTTAGGCATCTTACAGGCTCTACTTTATATACTTCTATTACTCCTCCCATTCCTAAAGGTATCCTTATACTCTTTAGTAGATGTCCTTAGACTTCCTAGTAGGATTCCATAATTAATTATGTGGCCTTAGCTAGTAATTACTAAATACACTATTAAACCCAAATAGTTGGACGCCATAGGCAATCTAAATTAGTGTATACTTATGTAATAAGTATTGCTTTAAGTTATAAGCGTATTCTATATGCAGAAGTAGCTTATACTAATTATCTTGCTAATAGTTTAAATATATTTATAGATAAGACTCTAGTTCCTAGTTCTGGTGCTCTGTTTACCCATCCATCTATAGATGGAAAGCTATACTATAATAGTAGTCTATCTTTAAATAAAAGCATAGATCCGACCAGTGTTAGCTTATAAAGACGCTGCCCCTATTAGTAATAATAGAGTATAGTTAATCTACTTTAAGAAAGCATTTCTCCTTAATTAGGTTTATAAGCGCTTATGCGTTAATTATCTTATTAATAGGAAGGTATTGGACGTACTTTAAAAACCTATTAATAAGTATAAGGACTGAATCATATATTCATCCTTACTTATCTTTTAATAGCAGAAGATCTGTAATAAAATCTATAGTATAATATCGCTATAGTTTACTAGTGGGAGGAACCGATTTAAGTAAACCCCATAGCTTATGCCTTGGGATTTTATATACTTAATACTTCTTATAATAGCTAATATATTCCTTTACTTACTAATTAAGCTTTAGCCAGTAGTATTTATATTAAAATAATTCCACTATCTTAGCTTAATCATAGTAGCCGCCTAAAGGATTATTATAATTCTTTATAAGAATCTTCTAATATAGATTTGCTTCTTATAGCACCTAAACCTTACCATATCTATATAGTAGGCCTATTAGGTCTAGTTCCTAATAGTAGTGCCTAGCAGCTTCCTTTCCATTATATTTCCAGTTTACTTCTATATTAAAGATAGTATAGGAGGCGTCCCTCCATTGGGAAAATATTCGCAGGATAAGATTCAAGTAGACTTTGGTTTTCGCGTTTCGCGTAATTGACATGCAATTTGACCAACTCGACACGCAATTGACCAACTTGACACGCAATTGACCAACTTGACACGCAATTGACCAACTTGACACGCAATTTAACCAACTCGACACGCAATTGACCAACTTGACACGCAATTTGACCAACTTAACACGCAATTAACCAACTTAACACATTTAAAAGTTAAATAATACGCAGTTAACCTACTTAACAACTTTAAAAGCTAACTGCATATTTCTTAACACGCAGTTAACCTACTTGGCAACTTTAAAAGCTAACTATATATTTCTTGATATGCAGTTAACCTACTTAAAAGTTAAATGACATGCAGTTAACCTACTTAGCAACTTTAAAAGGTAACTACATATTTCTTAATATGCAATTATATATTTAACTATTATATATTATCTAATATAATCTTATATAATCTTATATAGTCTTATTACTTAGAGGC
>Ga0307507_10005370_pt1 | contig 21141 bp, 25 predicted proteins | sample 7_EM_MG_FD_207223 | JGI IMG/M metagenome (GOLD analysis project Ga0307507, IMG submission 207223) | Populus trichocarpa ectomycorrhiza microbial communities from riparian zone in the Pacific Northwest, United States - 7_EM | ecosystem: Host-associated > Plants > Roots > Unclassified | place... | reverse complement strand
CTTCTTGTTGATGTCGCCGTCGTCGTCGCCGTCGTCGTGATAATTGAAAAGTGTGTGTTGTCTCTCTCTCTTTCCACTCTAGCTTCTCAGCTTCTCCTTTTGGGTTTCAGGTACAGAAAATACTGTTAATTTCACTCTGATTTATTTTTCCATCTTCTTTAATTGTGACTACTCATTATCGTTCTTGACGTCCTAGTTTGTTCCTATTTTCTCTAATTACCAGTCCTCGTATCTATCCCTTGCTCTTGATCATTTTTCTTGATGCTTAGTTGAAGAGGTGTTGAGATAATTTCTAGGGTTTTTTTACCCCCCCTCTCGTACTTACTCTTTACTTTCTTGCAGTAATTGTTTCTTGAAATGTTGTTTTTGTCATGGAAAAACCAATTTTCTTTTAGCTCCATCCGTACCCTGCATTTTGATTGTTCATCGGGAAAAATATGTTATCTTCCAGAATAAGTTAGAAATAGGAGTAAGGCATTGTTATAACTGATGCCTTTTGCTTGCTAGCAGAAACTGTGTGTTGAATTTCTGCTATATTTCTACTATTATTATTGGATAAATGCATATACTTGCACATAATATTCTTTGAAAACGGCCTTTTTTGGGGGCGAAATTGTATTTTTTGTTATCTTCGCTGATACATAATTATGCTGTGTTATGGGCACATAATTATTTGGATACTTTCGATTGCTTAAATATTTGATGAGATTTTTATTTTTACTCGTGAAATAATTGAGTTTTTTTTAATCTGTGATAATTATCGTTGCTCATTAGCAGAGTAGGCTAATGATAAAATGACTCCACCAGCTACGCGAGGTAAAAATAAAAGGAATAGACCGGGTGATATTGCTAATATCACTTCTGAAATATTAAGGTACAACATTTTATTACTTATGGAGATAGTCTGTTATGTGTATTGTTTTGATTTTGATTTTTATTGTTTCTTTGCATAGGAAAATTCATGCAAATGGTAAAGTTACCGATGGAGATGTGAACCAGCTGTACATGATATGGAAGCCAGTTTGTCAAGGCTGCCGTGTGAATACTAAAGATAACCCTAACTGCTTTTGTGGATTGATTCCACCACCCAATGGAAGTCGTAAATCTGGCTTGTGGCAGAAAATGTCTGATATTCTTCAAGCGCTTGGCTCAGACCCATTCAATGATCTTCGTAGTACTGATGAAACTCCGTCTGGTCTAACTAATCTGGGAGCAACATGCTATGCCAATAGTGTACTTCAGTGTCTGTACATGAACGCCTCGTTTCGAGAAGGTGTTTTCTCTGTTGAGCCAGATGTGTTAAACGAACAGCCTGTGTTATATCAGCTTGTCCGGCTTTTTGCACAGTTGCATGCTAGTAAATTAGCTTTTATTGATCCAGCTCCATTTATAACGACCCTGGAGCTGGATAATGCAGTTCAGCAGGATGGCCATGAGTTCCTGACCTTGCTTCTTTCACTGCTTGAACGTTGTCTGAGCCACTCTAAAGTTTCTAAGGCGAGAACAATTGTTCAAGATCTTTTTCGAGGAAGTGTATCACAAGTAACAACGTAAGACAGACCAAATTTTGATTGTGTTTTATTTTTATTATTGGATTTTTGTTTGTTTATCTGGTGTTCTGATGATTATCCTTCTATGTTTATGTCAGTTGTATATATTTTCTTCTTTTGATTTGCCTTTTTGTTTGTGTGGTCATTTTTTAGTTATAGCACTTTTAAGTGTCCGCAATGCTTAATAGTCATTGATATGGATTTTACTGTTTCTTTTTTTGTTTGTTCTTTATGCAGGTGCTCAAATTGTGGAAGAGATTCTGAAGCATCTTCCAAAACTGAAGACTTCTACGAGCTGCAGATGAATGTCAAAGGCTTGAAAAGCTTAGACGAGAGTTTGGATCAGTACCTTAGTGTGGAACAGCTTCATGGAGAGAATCAATACAATTGTGAATTGTGTAAAAGCAGAGTCGATGCTACTCACCGCATCAGGCTGCGAACTCTACCTGATGTCCTTAATTTTCAGCTTAAGCGTTACGAGTTCCTTCCAAAGGTACTTTGTGATATCTTTTCGAGAGCATTATTTTTCGTTGTCTTACCATTATGAAATCTTATAACTATAAGTGCATTTATCTCTATTCCCATCTCTGAATTTCGGTTGTTATATACTTTAATTTTCACCTTGGTGGTGTCGTGATTGGGCAGTAGCCTTTTCTTAAATGATGCATTGCAATTGACAAATGAGAACTTTTGCTCTGTTCTTATAGTGAAGATAATTACTTGCATGTGATGAGATTTGAAGTAGCTTTATTGAAATATCATGCATGGGTTTCTTGATGGAAAAAGGTCAATGCATGGCTCGCGGTGAATTCAGAGAAAAATTACTATTGATGGATTTTGTGACAATGGTGTGAAGTAGGAGTTTGATCATAGGCTCATAAACAGTGACTATTTTAAAACGTGTGATATCCAATTTTTCAGTTGCTTAATGGAACCTTTAGCTCCTTTTTTCATGAATGACATTGCTTTTTGCATGGTCATAATTTTTAATTTTTATATTTTAGCCTGAGGCTGGCTCTGTGCTTTATAGTTTTCTCCCTTGCTTAGGATTGGTTCTTTTCATGCTATATTGTTCGAGATTTTGGGAACCAATCACAAGAAAGAAAAGTAGCTCTTTGGCATAGGCAATCATGTATTTAAGCATTTTGTGCATTGATTTTTGTCAATAGACTACTACAAGGAAGAAAATCACATCTGCTTTTGGTTTCCCTGGAGAATTGGATATGGGGCGTAGGCTGTCTGAACCTTCTCAGCTGGAATGGATATATGACTTGTCAGCTGTGTTGATTCACAAGGGAACTGCTGTAAATAGCGGCCATTACATTGCTCATATCAAGGATGAGAATACAGGGCAGTGGTGGGAATTTGATGATGAGCATGTCTCAAACCTAGGTCGTCGCCCATTTGGAGAAGGCTTTTCAAGTTCTGCTAAAGGTGTTCATAGTGACAAAGTTTCACCATCTTGTGCAGGAGCAACGCTTGCTGATACCAGCAGAAGTATGGATGCTGTTCAGCCACAATCTTTAGAATCTAACATTCATAGTTGTAAAGAGATTTTTTCATCTACTGATGCATACAGGCTGATGTATAATCTTAGGCGTACTAGAAAGAATGATGGTAAAAGAGATCATATTGCCAACAATATTCAATTAGAAGGTCACAAGGGTTTACACAATGGCTTTCATCCTGCATCTCAACTCTTTGAGGATATAAATGATATGAATGCATCATATGCTGCTGCTTGTGAAGAGTACAAATTGAAGAAGGAAAAAGAGGTGCGTCATATCACAGAACGGAGAGAAGAGGTGCGATCAGTTCTCTCAGAAGCTCCTGTTCGATTGCATCAAGAACCATTTTATTGGGTTTCTACGGACTGGCTTCGCCAGTGGGCTGACAATGTCACTCCAGGGTAAGTGTGTATTTGTGGTTCTACATTATGCATGCATAATTGTTGCTTCTGGGATAAAGTATTGACAAGGCATTGCCTAAGATTGTTGTGATTCATATTTGCTAATTTGTCACAGGCGCCTAAGCCTCCAAACTGTGATCATCTTAATTGTTTATATTTCGGTTTGTTTATTTACTTTTGTATGGTTTGCATATCAATTGTCAATCACTTTGCAACTGTCCTTTTAATGTTTCCTATGATTTATTCTATATTGTCCTGCAGTGTTATAGACAACAAGCCTATCCAATGCTTACATGGAAAGGTTCCAGTGTCTAAAGTTGGGTCCATGAAGCGGTTGTCTGCTAAAGCTTGGGGAATCTTGTTTTCTAAAGTATCTCTCTGTCTAATTATCTTGCGTATAGTAAAACACTTCATGATGCATTCATATCCTTTCCCTAGTTATTTTTGTTTTCAACATTTGTGCATGCATACATGTGTATTTTTTATTTCCCTTTGTATTGCGTATAACTTTTTTTTTTAAGTATAAAGGAGAGGCTTCCCAGCACTTCTAGTTCACTAACTTATTTTCTTCTCCTTCTCTCTCTAGCCTCCACACACACATGCAAGCACAATTTATCTGTTCATGTTTGTCTGATTCAAGCTTCATCTAGCTTTTCCTATGTATCATTTATTACTAGGCTATGCCATCATTATTGATGCTCTTCTGTTAAATGCCTGACAACTGCAGTATGATGGAGGGCCAGCACTGACCAATAGTGACTGCTGCATGGCTTGCCTTATTGATGGTGCCAAATCTGTGGTCTTTGCTGATAGCTATAGGGATCAAAGAACATTAATGAGAGATCTTGCAAATGATGTAATTGCTGGGAAGTGCTTGGATGGAGCATATTTTGTGTCCAAGACATGGTATACTTGGAACCTTTATGTTCTTTTTGCCTTTTCTATTTAATTTATTACTGCTTTTGTTAATGATTATTAGGCATGGCTTACTAAAGGGCTTTTTTTTTAATTTAAAAATTAACTGATTCTGGCAACAGCATGTTAATTTTAATCATCTTTTTTTTTCTCCTGTACAAGAACAAAACTAACTCGTGCTTTTATTGTCAACAACTACTGCATTTCTTCATCATCTCTTTTGAACTCGACTTAGTCTGCTTGGATTGGTGCGTTTCTGGAAGGTATCCTGTAATTCTGATTTTTTTCATGATTTTAGGCTGCAACAGTGGGTGAGACGAAAAAATATTGATGCTCCAAGTGAAGCTGATGCAGGACCAACAGCTTCAATTATGTGCCGACATGGACAACTAAGACCTGAGCAAGCTGGTGCCAAGCGATTGCTGGTTCCTGAGACACTTTGGCACTTTTTGTACAAGGATGCGGTTGCTGTAAAGTCTGATGATCCCTTGGGATGCACAACTTTTCCTTCAGATTCTGCACAGTGTTCTGAATGCAGTGATGAACTTTCTGAAGTTGCCTGCTTTGAGGATTCTATAAGGTTATTTACATGTCTTATTAATAGCACGGATCAATCCAATCTCTCTTTTCTTGAATTGTGCCATGCTGCAGGGAGATGAAGCTCAAACAGCGCCAAAATCATGAGAAGTTGGCTACTGGAAAGAGTATTCCCCTGTCTTTGAACTGCACGTATTACTTGATGCCTTCTTCTTGGCTCACAAAATGGAGAAACTACATAAATTCAAGTGGAAAGAATATTTCTTCATCAGTGGAACCTGAAGTTCTCGATCCTGTTATTGATGCACTGAAATGTGAATGGGTAACTTGCAACGCCTGGATATTTCCTTGTCACTTTTCAAACAAAATTTTTCTTTTGTAAGAGCCAATATGGTTGAAGTTACTTTATAGCACGTGGAGTGAACAAAGGGTAGTTATACTCCTGGAATTAGAATCAGTTTGTACATCAGCCTACTCTTTTTCCTAGCCTATATTTCAACTTCAAATGTAAGGAGACTTATTTGTTGTTCAACTCCTGCCCCCCTCCCCCCTCTTCCTTTTCAGCATTCACGACTCCTAGAAAGGCCTCCTGACCTGGTGAACAAACGCGGTGTGCTTATACAGAAGAGTTCTACTGTAAGGATTACAAGTACATAACTCATTATTTGTTTATGTAGGCCAGTAATTGCAAGAAACATGCTCATGTGCAAAACTTAAATTGTATTGATTAAAATGGGGCTGGAAATGCACAACTTGCTGTATTTTAAGAAAGTGTATTAGGAAGCCACTTTACACTTCATTTCAATCCTGCTTAAAAACCTAGAAAAAGACAAATAAAATAGAAAGACGCTGCTAGTTCGAGTTTGCACTAATTTCAGATTTTTTTCTTTCCATCTCCTTTCCCTTGTTTTATGGGTTCTAGACAGATGCTTTAACAATAATTACAGAGAATGACTGGAACAGCTTCTGTGAAGACTGGGGCGGCAACAAGGAGAAAGGCATAATGGCAACAATTGAGTCCAGTGATGTTGCAGAAAATAATTTGGGTGGGTCCCAGGAAGATGTGTTTGTATTTAAAGACCATCCAAGTTCTCAGGACGAAGCAAACAATGACCCAGAGATCAGACAGCCTTTGATTAGGACCTCTCCAGAGGTAATAAAAATCCTACCAAATTCATTGTTTGAACTGTGCTAACCACAGTTCTACACTAGCTAGTAAAAGCCCTTCATTCTTCGTCTCTAATTCTTTGGAGGCTTCTGCATAGTCATACATCCGGTTCCAATTTCAGAGCCATGGCCTCCTTATCAGGAGGGGAAATGGTCAATGGGATTTGGCTTCCCTTGTCTCTTGTGCTGATATGGAGTTGATTTTTCTGCTAGATTTGCGAGGATTGCATTGGTGAAAGAAAAAGTCGTGAGTTGGCGAAGAAGCTGAATTACTTCAATGAGGACATAAATGTATCTCTTGTACGTGGCAAGGAAGCTCCAAGATCAATTTTAGAAGCTTCTTCAACTACTCCTGAGACAGATCGGCGCGCCTCCAAGCGATCTCGAAAGACCAGTTATGGGACTTCAGTAAATCTAAAAGTTTCTGGTTCCACATCATTATACCAGTTAAAAATGATGATATGGGAATCACTTGGGGTAAGCTACAGTGAACATATAACTTGATGAACATCTAGAATTTGATCATCAATGCATTTTGGATGCCATGTGCTTATACTGTTCCTCCTGTTTGAATCTCATCTGTACATGCATCAGTCTCCGAGATTTAAGCAGGAAGGATTGAAAATTTTCAAAATTAGATTATTGCTTCCATGGAATTCATAAATGTATGCAGGAAAGTATATTCTTTCTATAACTGACAAATGATGGGCTGTAACTATTTAACTCAGAAGAGATCTTTTGGAATTGGTTAAGTTTTGAAATATTAGAAGTCAGATGTTGGTTGAAAGAAGTGTATAGGTTGGCATAAAATGACATGGTTGTTATCAAAGAATTCTGGATAATTGTGATACCCAAATAACTTTGCATGTCTTCACAATTTGTGATACCAGACTTGTATATGGATTCTCATTTGCGATCAGTAGTTTTCTGAGACAAATATGTCCCATCCTTCGGCTCTCCAACTTTAATATTTTTATTTCCTTTGCTTAACCTCTTTTAAGCCATGGCTCTAGAAACTTGTGGATATGATGTCTGTCTGTGCTCATGTGCCATCAGTTTAACTGAGTAAATACCTGCAGGTGGTTAAGGAGAACCAGATACTTCACAAAGGTTCAATGATAATTGATCAGGAAAGTGCTACGCTTGCAGACTTGAGTATATTTCCTGGTGATAAGTTGTGGGTGCAAGATTCTGAAATCCACGAGCATAGAGATATTGCTGGTAATATGAGTCACTATGCTACTTTACTACTATAAAATTAATGGTTATTTTATTTGAGTAACAGTCGCCTCTTATTTAAGCAAAACTTTTTTCCTGATGCAACTTGTATGGTTGAGCAGTAATGCTATTTATCATATAATGATAGAAACGATAGTAACAGTATGAAGTTCAAAATAGTTTACCAATTATGTGGCCTTTATTAGAAGGTTTTGCGTTTCAAATTACCAATGTGATTTTGATTTAACATGATTGGCCAATGTTTTTGATGGAATAATTATCATGTTTAAAATACTTGTTATGTTTCATACTGGCTGGCTTAATTGTATCAGTGTCATTACCTTAAGATACTCTGAATCAGCTGCTTTTTATTTATTTATTTATTTTTCTTTTGGTGTCAATATTCTACAGATGAGATTACTGACCAGAAAGCAAACGCACAGCATCCTGAAAAGGGGTTTCAGGGAACACTTTTGACTACAACGACTTCATCCCAAGTTGCTTAAGACGCATGCTTTGAATAGCTGTCTCCATGACACATCTAAACTCTTTAGATATATATTCTGGAAGGAAGACCTGCATTTTGGAGGTGAGTCATCATTCACGGACATGTATGCACCCCCACACAATATATTCTCCCTGCAACCCTGGCTTCTGATTGTTGGCCATCTTTATTTTCTTTTCATTGTGTAGGACCAGTGGCTGGCCTTGGTTGGTTTTGGCTCCCAGCATTTTGACTTTGAAAAGACTGGTTCGGTACATAATTTTAGAACTCCCCGGACACTTTGTGATGTTTGTACCCAGAGATGAACTGACCCTGTTTTATACTGTTGGCTGATGTCTGGAAAGGCAATGAACTTGGTGACCGATCTTTTTTTTATCATTTCCCTCTTGGGTGGCTGAACTCGGTGGATTTTGGCAATTGCAGATCCAATGAAACATGTTGTACCTTTTTGTACCTAGAGATGAATGAAACCATACAGCGCTGTTGGTCAACACCTGGAAAGTAAATGGAACCTTTGTTGTTGTAGATTTGCTGTGCGAAATGTCTGAAAGCTTTCTCCTATGAATGCTGGGTATCAATTATGTTATGGATGAACATTCGCAGTCATTGTTCTCTGGTTTAAATAGGAAAACGATAGCCCTTCATTGTGAAAAGCCTGGTATTCGTGCTGTCATGCCTGCTCATCAAATGCTGGGCAGTAGGCCGTGCATTTGATGCACTGAATACTACATGGCATGTGAATCGATGACAACCCAGCCTTTATGCGAGTGCTTAGGACAGTTTTTCCTCATTTTGATCTATTGTCATTTATTTGATCAGCACTGCGCCTCGGGCTTCCCTTTGTACCAAGTTATCTTGGGCAGATGGGAACTGTTGAAGATATGACTAAAGGGGTCAATTATGCATCTGCTGGTGCTGGAGTTATATTCTCAAGTGGATCAGAACTGGTAAGCTCCTCAGTACTAAGAGGATAAAGATCAAGTGAGTTCCCTCGGGTGATAGGGGAATTTCTTTTTTATAGAGGAAGCTCTTTTTTACGCTTTCTTCTCTTATGCAATTTCTAGTTACCCAACACCATGAGGTAACATCCAGCAACTATCTGGTAACTTGGGTTTTGTCCTGGGGTGTTTAATCGCTCCTTTTTCGCCTCCTGATCCTGGAACCGGCGTATGATCAAAACTCGGTTGGGCTTGAGTTGGCTTGTTTGGACTGTGGAGTACCATAATTATTGAAGTGACAGATTTCTATGGAACATGCTTGACGTTAATATTTTATAGCAATAGCAAGTAAAAAATAAGGTCCATAAAGAGGTGGATGTGAAATCTGTGTGCGCTTCGGGAGAGGAAGATGGAGACCTCTCATTTATGAATAGGTTGACGGAGTCGTCTAATGATATATCTGAAAGAATGGTCAGATCAAAGTAAAAAGAGTGGCGTGGGAAAAACGAGCGAACTAGAGTCGTCCAAAAAATTATCGGAAAAACGAGCGAACTAGAGTCGTCCAAAAAATTATCACCGTCATTGAATTCGAGGATGGCGATGAAATGGTAACCGATTTGCCGGACGTTAAATGCATCTTGCAGGAAGGTTGACCTGCTATTCTCTTTTCGAAGGTCAATAAAAGTGGGTGCGTGCAGCCTAAATTACATTGCATAGCGATGGTTTTGGGAAAAAATGGTCTTCACATTTTCTCTAGAAAATAAAAGGTTGCATTCCGTTAATACTTGTCTGCGTTTATTGGGCACTACATATTTGAAATGGTAGGCGTAGTGGTGGCGATACATGGATAGATGTTGTAAGAAGAAAAGCTCCTTAGATCCACCGTCTTCGCGAGTTCTGGTTCCCTTTGAACCACCGATCCCAGCTAGCGTTTACCGGACCTTGAGTCCTACGATAAATAAATCAATTATTTCACACCAGCAAGATTATCATTGATGATGGATGGATAATAATACACAGAGGGCAGTAACAAGGAATGCTAATGACAATGTTCTTACGATGGAAGTAGTGGGTCAGGAATCGATTCAACACTTGACAGGAGTCTGCAGAGTAAGTAAAAACCAAAGGATAAAACTCAAAAAGAGGATTAGGAAGGCAGAGGGGGTTCATTTAAAAATCGATTTACTAATTGTTGCTTACTCTTCGCAAACAATTGACGATTCCCCTAATGTATCAAGCTGGTCCAGCTCCTCCTACATAATTTAAAAGCTATAACATGTTACTGCAATACCTGCTCGGAGTCTCATATATTGCTTGCACAAAACACATGAAATGAAAGCTAACCTGTATGAAATTGATTTGATTCTGAAGTTGGGTGATTGCAGCTACCATTCGATGCTTACTCAGGAAGTTGTTAGGCCTTGTTCTTGGAATAAAACTTGATGTTTCTGCCACTACTGACTCCTCCCTTTTTGGTTCTTCAAGCGACGACACCGAATGTTGCCCGTCCATTTCTATTGAATCTGATTCCATGGTTCCCGAGACCAGCAGGTGTGTTTATGGCAGGCAAGCACGGAAAGAAAGGAGATGCCAAAAGAGGAGAGAAGGGGAACAAGTAGGGGGCAGACTTGATTGGAAGACGAGTGGACCAAGTCTATAGAAAGAAAAAAAAATTAGGAGGATAGAGTGTCCACCGGTGTTTAACTTATAAACAAACAGTAAAAGCAGTTGAGTCAAAAAGTTGAAACGCAGGCACTGAACACGGTCCACCACCACAGATGCGTTGATTGAATTAAATAACTTTTCGTATTGAAATATATATTAATAATGTGGTGTGTTGATTGAATTAAATTAAATAATTTTTTGTATTGAAATATATATTAATAATTTTTTTTTATTTTTTAAAAATTATTTTTAACATTAACCGATCAAAAATATATAAAATATATTAATTTTTTTTTTTAATTTTTTTTTAAAATTTTTTTATTTACATTTCATTTTCAAACAATGTTGTAAAACAGCATGCGTCAAAACCAGATCCAAACCCACTTTTATCCATCAAGAAATCACCATTATGAATAATAAAAAAAACATAATTTTACAGTGTGTTATCAATAATATATATTTTTTTATTTAATTTAAATTTAAAAAAATATAATTTTATTATTTATTGTAAATAATTTACATTTATTATCTCAACCCCAAATATTTATTATAGTTCTCTTACGTTTAAAAATTATGTTGTATTGTAGTAGATAAAAAATTTAACCCGTTTTCTGTCTTTTTAAAAAGACGAAGGATTCATCACCAGATGTTGGTTGAGGTGGCATATAAGCTTGTTCTCCTTAAAAAAAAATTGTTTTATTACAAGGTATTTTCTATATTAATTGAGATCAAGACTTTTTCAAGTGATCTTAGAAAATTATCCTCTCGTCATCGTCAATCTAGTTCAAAGGAGGGTGTTTGCATTATTAATAAGAATTGTTTTTAAAGTGTTTTTTATTTAAAAATGTATTAAAATAGTATATATATTTTTAAAATTTATTTTTAATTTTAGCATATTAAAAAATTATTTTAAAATAAAAAAATTAATTTTTATTTTTAAAATACTAGTTAAACCACCTGAACAACCACCCCTAATAAAAGAAGCATAACCAAACCAATCAATCTTTTTTAGATTAAAAAAACACAAAACAAAAAGTTATGGGCCATATCCTAATGGACCTGTTACAGGCGTCCGTGTAGGCCTTCGAACATTACAAAATGTCCCAAAGTTTTAGGGTTCTAACTCCTAATTCTAATCTTTCGAAAACACTATTGGTTGGTTGGGATGGTGATGCAGGTGGGTTAGCAAGCAGAAATGGCAAAGCGAATGATGTATTGCTGGCTGTCAACCCCATTATCAACAGCCAAACAACGCTTCAATATCAAAACAGCCCCCTCATTCTCCAGACCAGTTCTTGCTTCTGCTAGAGCCGAAAGAAGTATTTCCACTGCCAGTAAGAAAAAGAAGAAAAAAGAGAGAAACAAATCCGTAGAGGAACTTGTTGTGGTAAAAAATGATAAGGAAAAGAGAAGAACTCGCTCAGAGAAAGAATACGAGGAGCTCCATTCTTTCCATGAGACTGAAAGTCACGTCCCTGTAATGCTAGGTGAAGTTGTTGATGTTTTCTCTTCCTTACCTCTCCGCTCTTTCATCGACTGCACTCTTGGCGCCGCTGGTCATTCCTCTGCTGTCAGTGCTCCCCCCTCCCCCCCCTCTTTTTTTTTCTTAACTTTTAATTTTGTTTGACAATAAAATAATATATATATTTTTTAATTTCATTTGACAGATAATAAAGGGACATCCTGAATTAGAATGTTACATAGGAATGGATGTGGATCCAGTTGCACATGCCAAGGCACGTGCTCATATTGATGCTCTCTTGCAATCAACCCGTTCTAGTTTGAAACCACACTTGCTTTTCAAGAATTTCAAGTATATAAAATCTGTGGTTGGTGAGATTGATGATGATTGCAAGCTCTTGAGCTCTGGAGTTGATGGCATCTTAATGGACCTTGGAATGTCATCCATGCAGGTTTATCTAACTCACCCCATTTCTTACTTTCTCATTTTCTACCATTTAACTACATTTTATTTATTTCTTTGTTGACAATTGCTTGCTAATTTTAACTTATAGGTGAACAATCCTCAAAGAGGGTTCAGTGTACTTGCTAATGGACCTCTTGATATGCGCATGGATCCTCGGGTATTAGCTCTCATCAACCCACCCTTTAAGGACATGTTATCATGTTTATTGTCAACAATGCCTCGTCTAGCTCTAAATTGCAAATAGATTATCTATTGCTTTACTGGTATGGTTTGTCTGAAGGGTATCTAGTTTTATTTAAACTGAAGGTGGCGAAGATTAACTAGTATCATTTGCTCTAAATCTGGATATGGAAAGATGAGAATCAATAAGAGACATATGGAATGGTGCAAAGTTGAAGCATGACTGACCACATATGTAGGTTAATTCAAATTATCTTTCTTGAGCGAATCTAGTTTGTATCAAGACTTGGAGTTGAGTTGATTGTTTATGGTTGAGGGGAAGTCTCTGGGAAGTAGGCCAAAACTGAACTGGTGAGAAAATCTCATGACATGTTATCTTAGTTTATTTTCTTGTAGTCCTCTGGTGTTCAATGTTTTCCTCCCAAGTATCACAGTGGATGTTACTATGGACTCTGTTATATTTTTTGCTCATCAACATGTCAACATTCCATCTTATAGGCTCTTCCTTGCTGTTTATTTTATGTTTTATATCATCTTGGCCAAAGCCCAGTTGAGATTTTACAGTGATTTTGTTTGAATTATAAGATCAATTTGAAGCTTGTACAAGTGATCACAGATACAGCCAGATGCAATGACTAGGATATGTCTTTTAAATCATGGCTCATTTTCCCTCGTGTAGGGATAAATTTGCTGGCCATATTTTGTGGATGAAATTGTGAACCTTTTCACTCATTGTTTTCTAACCTATGCTGTTGACAGGGGAGGGATTCATTTCTCATTTAAACACTAGAATGTCTTTACCAAGTGATTTTCAATAAAATTTAGTGTGGAATGCCTTTGTGGCTCAATGGCACCCATAACCCCCTCCCTGTAAGAGGTCTTGGTCTCGAGCCTTGGTTGAGAAGCAGAAACTCCTGTGGTATATCGGTTTTCAGATCTCTGCATCACTTTTAAAAAGAAAATTTTGAAGATGCTGATTTTACCTCTCTGAATCAATAAAATACATGTTCATCTAACTGACTGGAACAGGCATGTGACAGGCAAGTGTGAAAGCAAAGGACATATTAAATTATTGGCCAGATGATGAAGTGGGCCGAATTCTGCGCGAGTACGGAGAAGAAAGCAACTGGCGTTGGCTTCAGAAAAAGATTGTTCAGGCTCGTCAACAAGGTGGTTTGCATTCTACTAGTGAACTAAGAGATCTTATTCAGGGTGCAACTCATGGAACAAAAGGTGGGCCTTTACTCAATACAGTCCATCGTTGTATTGTTTTACTTTGCCTTTTCTATTCCTTCTAAAATTAAGGTATCCTTTTCCAGCATTGTTCAACAAGTTACATGCCTAAATCTTTGCTGATGCTTGGCGTTACTCCACCCACTGGCTTGGATTGTCTCCACAGAAAAAAAAAGGGGGGGGGGGGGTGTTATTTAATGGATTGTTGAAACTTGATTGCATGGTATAGTTTTTCTAAATGATTAAATTTGTTATTACATTGCTACAGGAGGGAGGCAAGGTTGGATAAAGACAGCAACACGGGTGTTTCAAGCTCTGAGGATAGCTGTCAATGATGAACTCAATACCCTGGAGAAGTCTCTTCACGCCTGTTTCGAGTGCCTTGTCCCTGGAGGAAGGCTTGCTGTCATCTCTTTCCACAGTTTGGAGGACAGAATTGTAAAACAAACATTTCTAAAAATTATTGAAAGCAACGGGGGAGATGGAGATGTGGTTGAAGAAGATGCTGGTAAAAGAGATTTAAGAAAGATGAGAAATGACATTGATGCAAAAGAAACATGGATTCGACAGATGGTACAAGGCCAGAATGGAACAATCCTTACCAAGAGACCAATAACACCGTCTGAAGAGGAGGAAAGACTAAATCGCAGGTCTAGGAGTGCCAAACTCCGTGTGATTGAGAAAATTCGTTGAGATACGTATTACTACAATTGCTGGCTTGCAGCCCCGTATCATTTAGGGAAAATCCATGTATAATATATGATCTGTGCCTAATATTGCTGTGCCTTCATTATTCATTATTTTTATAGATTAGTCGGTTAATAGCATGGTATTTTGTTTTGCATTTTGTTGTTATGACCAGCAATAATACATCCAATCATCCTCCAGGTCTACAAACAAACGAATCATAAATGAAAATAAATACCAATTTTCTTTCACCATTCTGTGATCTGGATGGCAATTTCACTCTTTATCCTTCGTTGTGCCATGGGCCAATTGGGCTGTTGTTGAATTCTATTAAGCCCAAGTAAAGTTTAAAGATCTTTTTTTTTTTTGAGATTAAGTTTAATGAACATGAAAATAAAATAATAATTAAATAAGTAGGAAAGACAACAGGCTCGAGTTTAACTTTAACCAACTGTTAACTACCAGAACATGAATTGATGACGTTAACTACAAACCATTTTTCGAGTGGCCATGACAGTGACAGTGACAGTGGTCCAGAACTGAAACAGCTAAAACACCAAGAAAATCCTCCTCCCTTGCAAGAGTGGCACAGGATTTTCCTCTCGGAAGTCGAACTTGAAATAAACAGGTGAATAAAAGTTAAACTCTCTGCTGAATTTTTCTATCACTTCTCTTTTTTGCCTGAATTTGGAGTTATAATCCTTCATTTTCATGGTCCATTTGGGCTCAAGTATTCAGAGAAACATGCAGTATTATTTCCTAATTTTCCAGTGTACAAGCTAAATTTTGGTCTGCTATGATGGGTTTTGATTTTCATGTTTATTAATTGGGTCATTCAAGGGAAGCAGCGGGTGAGGAACTGAGGATGATGGTACCAAGTGGTAACAAATGGAAAGCAACAGGGAAAGAAGGCTTGACAACATTCACATCTTTTGCTTTCCCATACCTCACCAATTCCAGGTTTTATTTGGTGTCTTTGGAACTCACTTTTAGTTTAGTGAGGATAATTGTTCCATGGAATTTGAATTTTATCATGTAGGTTTTTTTTTTCTTTGCATCTGTTTTTGTCTTATAATGTGAAATTTATTCAGGAAAAGAAAAGAAACTGTCAATGTACGTAGAGCCAATATGGCAGTGTATAACTCAAAGAAAGCAAATTTAACTGCTGCAAGAAAGGAAAGGATGAATTTGCCGATTACCGATGGCGGTTATCGTATCAGTGAATTTCTAAGTCACCCGTTTGGGATTCAAGCTATATTGAACACGGGTAGTTTGCAAAGTTTTCAGTCACTTGATGCCAACACATATAGGTGCATTTTGCCGAAGGTTGAACTTCTTAACTTTGAAGCAGCACCTGTGCTAGACTTACGAGTTTCCCCATCAGACGAACATTGCACTGTTGAGATGATTTCTTGCAAGGTAGAACCAACCATGGACTTTATGTAATGATAGAAAAAAGCTAAAAAGAGGAATTCTTATTTATGCACTATGCTATTGTTTTAGCATATCATTACCTTGACGGTACCAAAGGATGTATAAGATAATGACTAGCAGAAGAAGCAACTGAATTTGGAGGAGAAACTGCTTATCTGTTTTCACCGTAGATGTATCACTGCCATCCAATTTTCTTTAAATTCAAAAGATTTGCAGATCTCTTACATATGTATGGCCATCTCGATGGAGTCTAATTTGATGTATGTGGGTTGCTGATTTACTATGCAGTTCCAAGGTTCAGAGCTTGTGGAACGCCAAAATGACCGTTTTTCAGGTACATGCCTATCTCTTAACTTCTGCAAGACAATAGTTTACGAGAAAACAGTTTTATAAAACATTTATAACAGTAAGCATATCAGGTCATGTTCAAATTGAACATATCAAACACTTTCAGGTTTCTCATGTAGGGATGCATTGTTGAAAGTCTTTTAGGCATAATAATTTCCATCACAGCTTTTATACAATATGCTAAATGTGCAGGTGTCATGTACTCATATTACACATAATGCAACTACCTTTCATCGAAAAGATAAGGCCTTATTAAGAACTCAAGTTGCTTTATTTGACCAGATTGTTTTGTAGATTCAATAGTGTTACCTTGTTAGTACAGGAGCTTGTCATGTATGTTATGAGATTGTTGCAGATTCTTGCAATCAATATGTTTCAACATCTTGACAATTCTTTTGAACTTTGCTTTCTTCAGCTTTCATGGTGAACTCCATGACATGGAACACAAATATCTCTGAACCATTTTTGGAGGTTGACGTGAAGTTGAATCTCATGCTTGAGGTTGTTAATACACTTTTAGATCATCATAATGGCTAAGTATTTTGCATGTTTCATTGTCATAGTTACTGAAAGCCCTTTCTTTGTAAGCTGACTTCTTTCAGTTGGTATCCTGACATTTAAATTTTAGACCCTGGGCTCCTGCAATGATTAGAGTCCCTCGCCCACTGTAACTGCTTGATTAGTTAACAGCAGACACTTTTTGTGAAAATGGTGAAGATTATTTTTAGTGATTCAGCACGATCATAGCCTGGCAACCGCTCTCTGGCTGACTGTTAAAGATAGATGATTTCAATATTAGTCACTGGGAATTGAAGTAACTATGACCTATAATGGCATCCTCTGCTTGTTAGCTATTGTCCACCTTTATCCTGTAAATGGAGTAATTTAACCTAAGGAGTTTTTAAACTTACAAAAATTTCTGTCTGTCATACTGACTTTCATGTCAATATTCAATTTTCCTCTTCACTCTTACGGCTCTGCTCTCTTTTACTGCTCGTCATTTGTCAATCTGACACTGAAGCTTGATTCAAACTTCTTGCTTCGAGGCAATATTGGTAAGTTGAGTCTCGTGGAATTTCAAATTGAGTTGTTTGTTCAAGTTCTTAGATATTGTGACTAAATATTCTCTTACAAAAAAAAAAAAAAAAAAACTGTGGCAAAGTTTCCTAGTCTTGTTTGAAAAATATCACGAGCTTGTTATTCAATCTTATCCCAGAAGCCCAGGTTTTCTGCTTAATGGTTAATGGGCATAATGTTATGACTAGCTTGCCTATTCTTATCAGTCATAACTGAGCTATTCCTGTTATTTGTTTATTACATGCCTTATCTGCTTCAGTGAGTTATTTGTTGCATTTTGCTCTTTCTTTTCTTTATATGGATGTTGAGCAGTTAATATCATACTCTTAAAGGTCTTCATTCTTTGAATACAGATTTACACACAGCCCTTTACTTTGCTGCCAACATCTGCTGTGGAGAGTGCTGGAAATTTGTGAGTGATCTTACGATGAAATTCAAAATTACAGTATATGCACTTGTGGGATTTATTGTCTTAATGAATATTTCATTTAACATATTGGTATATTTGTTGCTTGGTACATGATCCTGGAACTAGGGAGCCCTTGTAAGTATATCGGCCTTATTTTACCAGCGAAAATAGATCTTGGATTAAGAAAGTATCACGCCCTCAACGTGGCATCACAATAGATGCTACCGTGCTTTGATTGCATCAACAAAAATAATTTTTAATCAGCCAAGGATTGACTTCTTAACATCCCTTGAGCTTCCTCAAATCCATTGTTTAATCAGTGTCCTACAACATGCTATAAGTATCAAAGTGAGTAGATTGGAGCCATTGCATCTGGCTATTCCCAATACGAGGGTTGAAAACCAAAACATAGAAAATCTAAGTTCATCCAAATGATGGAAGAATTCTATTTACCGTAAAAGAAATTATAGCTTTCATCAACTACATCCTGTTACTAGAATAAATAATGCATCCTGAGAGTCACAACTTGTTGCAATTTCAAGAAGACATTAAGAGTTGCAAGAAGTTTGTTCCTGCTAAATATCTAATAATGTTTCATTTTAGTGCTGATTAACTGGCTAATATCACCATGTAATTTAAAAAAAAAACCAGTGATTCTTTCCTATTTTGCAAGATGCACTTGTACTTCTGTAATTTTGGGAACAGAGCTATCATATAATAGAAACAGTTGAACTTTGCTGACATACAGAGTAATGCAAGCTCTTCTGGATAGGCTCGTACCATTACTTCTTGAGCAACTGCTGCTAGACTATAACAAGTGGACACATCAACACCGTGCAGTTATTCCATGAATATGCATCTTGCTTGTGGTTTTCACGGCCAGGTAATTCCTTTGCACTTGCAGTTTTTTTTCATTAATCTTATTCTCATAAGAATTGATGACAATTGTTGATTCTTTGTTTGGAGTTGAAGTAAGCCAATTGTCCAAATAACATAGAACATCTCGTATGTGTTCTGGAAGATTAAATTTAAGAGTCAGAGATATTACATTTTTGTTAGTCCAGGTCACTTCTACATTTGTGCACCCAATGTTTCCATGAATGTTTCCATGACATCTCGGGCTCTCCTTCTGTATCTAAGAGTCCAGCAAATTGGTTTTCTTATCCCACTTCGGATGAGATTCGGCTCAGATTGATTTTGTAATCTGAGTGGGTCTCAAGAAGTTGTCTACAATAATAGATAGCTAAAGAAGTTTTAAAATGCTTGTTTTGCAAGCTTTTGCAGTGCTATATGATCAATGGTGACACAGGTAGACCTGGTGATTAAGACTTGAGAGCAAATGAGAAATAGATATTAACATTCACATCTTGTATTATTATGAACTTATCGAAATCTTTTGATAACATATCAAACTGCAGTTCATGTAGAATTTAGGTGAAAGATTGCAAGATGAAGATTTTGCATGTTAAGTAGTCGCATCATTCCTGGTTGGTTTGCATGAAATGAAGCAATGTTTGAGTTGTGCAGGCTAATAGCAAAATGATAAAACAAAAAACAAAATAAAATGTAGGAATCTACAAGAAGAGAACTAATAAGTGAATGAATGCTTTTATTTGCATAGATCTCGTGCTGCAAAGAGGTGGTGATGCCAATTATCTCAATAGAAAGTTTCAAGTTGACAGCTCATTCTCTGCGCTGATGCTCTTGCTCTGACCGTGGACATTCAGGCTTCCCTTGGTAGAGAACGCGACGGTGCCACATGAAGTAAACTCTTAATTTCACTGACTCTTAGTAAACTCTTAGATTGTAGCTTCCCTTGGTTAAGCTACAATCTTCTCATAGATTTTTTTTTGAGCCCTCCTTCAGCCTTGGATCTTGTTCTGGATGATGGAACTGCGATTGGTGCGTTTGATGTTTTGTGTTGTTTGTGCTATCCGTTGCCCAACAGGCGCTAGCATCCCAAACAGTGTTTTAAATAAAATACTTTATTAGTTATATCTTATTTTATTTTAAAATATTTTAAAAAACAACTCTTACATGGGTTTTGGACAAGGCATGATAGACCCATTTGATGATCAATTTCATTTCATGCATGTTCTAACATGACTCCCATGAACCACTAAAAAATAATTTGCATTAGGAGGATAATGGCCACCCATTAAACATGTTTTTTTTTAAAAATAATATCATATCATTAATTAAATTCAAATAATATTACACATTACAAATATCATCACACCTAATACAAAAATTGAACTACAAAAACGTGACATTTTCTGATCATCAGTAATATTAATATAATATTATAGAATAAGCATGTTCTGTACAAATTTTCTAATCCCTAGACGCACAGCGCATTCAAAGCATGCATCTTTCTGATGACTAAATAAACAACAAAACTACAAATTTGCAGAGCAATTATAGACCCTTAAATAAATAAATAAATAAAAACTGCTTGGCTGCAAGGCAGAAATCTTCTGTTAAACCCCCAAAAATGGATTTTTAATTACTAACAACCTCATAGGAAAAGATTAGTCTATTTCCAAAGGGTATCTTTCCATACAAGAATTCCACCAAAAATAATATTATCTCACTTGAAAATATATACACGGAAATAATATACTGATATAATCTGTGTACGTATAGGCAGGAAGGGGCAGATGAGAGTAAACTAAAGCGGGATTATTATCTCACTTCATAATTAAGAACTCATAAAAGAAAACTTTCTTCAACAAGGGGAAATCTGGCACTAGAAAACGAATGCGTAAGATTGAGATATGCATAATGCATGCTTCAAATACCGTGGTTAGTTTTCACTTTTTTCTAGGAAGCTAACCACGAATTTCGAACGGAACTAGTTTTATTTTTTAAAAAGATATCAAGATAAAAAAAAAAGGGTGGTTAGTTTTCATTTTGCCTGCACACAGAAATCATAAAATTAAGTCAGATTCTTGTTCGCCATCTTCTTCGTTTTTCCTTTTCTCCTCTGCGTGCATGTCTAATAGAAGAAGGATAGCTAGTTAAGATAAGAGTTTGTTTTTTTTTCTTTTTTCGTCGTTGATAATTATCTCAAATGTGACAAAAGATCACTATATATGCAGTTTAATGTATTATTCCATGCGTACTAACTTCTCTTCTTTGATCAGAACTCTGATATGACCAAGCATGCATAAGGAATTCCTTTTCTTTCTATGATCTTCTGTTATTCCTTTATTTGTGCAAGTAATTACTATATATATATATATATATATAGAAAGAGTTTAAATTGGGCTTGATCATCATGTGCGGTTCATCCATTACACAAGTCCAACAAGTACATGCATACGTTGTCGAATATTCCAAATTTCAGCAAAAGCCATAAAAGAAATTAATGATGCCGATATGGGTTTGATTTTTGAAATGGTGAACGAGATTAGGAGGAGCTACCCTAGCTAGTTCCTAG